>Ga0302288_1000024_pt1 | contig 152070 bp, 107 predicted proteins | sample III_Fen_N1_1_FD_194549 | JGI IMG/M metagenome (GOLD analysis project Ga0302288, IMG submission 194549) | Peat permafrost microbial communities from Stordalen Mire near Abisko, Sweden - III_Fen_N1_1 | ecosystem: Environmental > Terrestrial > Soil > Wetlands > Permafrost | place: Sweden: Abisko... | reverse complement strand
TATTTAATCCTTTTTTTGCCATTTATGTGTTTATTTTAATGGCAAAAATACAAGCATAAAAATATGTTATATCCTGAATGCCTTTAAGTTATAAACAATAACCAAAGAAAAATGTTCAAAACACGACTTTTCCAAAAACGAGAAAAAAATCAAAACCATTAAATTATATATATTGTGCTAAATATTAGTAACTTTGAATCTTCCGAACACTAATGACTACAAGTCCGTGCTCAATGTCATTAAGTTAAGGATTTTAAATACCTCTCTCTAAATCTCTCTCCAAAGGAGAGAGACTTTAACAGCCTCACAACTTGCAAAATCAATGTTGGCTGTTGCTCCCCTCTCCTTTGGAGAGGGGCTGGGGGTGAGGTTTTATTCTTAACTTAATGACATTGAGTCTGTGCTAGCGGGAAAAAATGAATCAATGGTTCGAATAGACAGTACTGGTTATGATTGTATGTCGTCATACAAGGGACGTGCAATTCCTTCATTAGGAAAAGTAAATAACTGGCAAGATGCATTTGTAATAAGAGAAGGATACTTAAAATTTTACCACGATGATGAATATAAAATTGGATGTCACAATTTCTTACTTAAAAATGCATGGGTAAAAAACAAGAACTGTAACGATACAATAATTACGGATTCTTCAAGTTACTTCTCTTTTGTTATGTTACCTTATGGATGTAGCAATTACAAAGGATATGACACACTCGTTTATGCAGATGGTACGCCTAATACTATGTGGTTTACAACTCTCAGTGAAAATAGAATAGATTTGTATCCTGGTTATTATAAAGAGGATTTACTATTGTATATGCTTTCTTCACCTGAAATAAAAGACAAAACAATGCTAACCTGCTCGCCTAACCCCGCAAAAGAAAGCATTACGATAAGCTACAGCCTGCCTGGTGAGTTACAATTTCTGGATTGTAGTTTACAAATGAGAACTCTAATGGGGCAAACCTTGCAAACATAAGCATTAGCTTCGGCACAAGGTACGCAAATACTAACAGTTGGCAATTTGCCGGCAGGCGTGTATTTCTGCTCGTTGTTGTGCAAGGGTGAAGTTTTTAAAATAGTAAGGTTTGTGGTGGAATAAAAATAATCAATTAATCTTAATTATAAACCGTTTGCACGGTACCCTTTGTGCAAAAGGCATTGGAATATGCCGGTCGCTACGAATCGTTTGTTCCCAGCTTTGTGGAAATAGCCGAAGTTACTAAAGATTTTACGGTAGCTCAATATCTGCAGCAAATAGGCAAACAGCTCACCGAATTGCAAAACACCATTGACGATTCACAATTGGTTGCCGGTTCGAAAGCCTACACCGCTTCGCTTGCCATCTACAAAAACATTCAGATGGCGGCAAGTCATGGTGTGGCGGGAGCTCAGGAAGCTGCCGACGACATGAGCACCCGTTTCCCCGGTCACAAAGCTTCTTCATCAAAAACAGCAACCACCAAAGGTTAGAGCCTCATGGTTTTCCCCATCCAAGCCTCGGCGTTGAAGCTCAAACCTTCGACCTCGAGGGTCATTTGGTCGACGCCGACCTAAAAAGGGAGAACGTTGTGGATAGAAGTGACAAGCTCGGTGGTTTGGAGGACAATGCCGGGATTTCAGGGAACTGGTTACTCGTTCAAAGCTTTCAGTATGGCTTCCAAGGTGTGTTGATATTCGGAAAATTCGTGAAGATTCTTGTGTGTGCCTTGTCTTATAACGATCATTTTTACATTTCCATTATAAAGGGGTATTCGTTGAGCTTCCGATAGTGGTACAACGGTATCGTTATCGCCGTGGAAGACATATATCGGACAGTTTATCAGAGGTAGGAATTCGGCGGAGTTCATGTTGTTCCTGAGCAATAAACGTGCAGGCAATATCGGATAGCGGTATTGTGCTATATGTAACAGATTGAGAAAGGGGGTTTCGAGTATCAACAGTGAAATGGCTCGGTGTGCAGCCACAGAGGCAGCCACATGACTTCCCAATGATAGCCCGTGAACGACGATGGGCAGTAGTGGATATTGCTGTTTCACCCAATCATAAACCAACAGGGCATCGCTGTAGAATGTTGCTTTCGAAGGGGTTCCGGTACTTTTGCCATACCCGCGATAATCGTATAAAACGACATCAAAGTCAAGATCTTTTACTCTTTTAAAATAGCTGCCGCTACGTCCCATGTGTCCCGAATTGCCATGCAAAAAGAGTATCACACCCTTGGGATGTTTCACCGTAAAGTGCAATCCATTAAGCACCGTTCCATCATCGGTTTTCCAGAATAATTCAGAAAAAGGATATTCGTAATGAAAAGGAAAATCACAGGCAATGTGGGTTCGTTTGAACAATATTTTATCTTGAAATATATAAAACAAGAAGCATATTATGATATATACAAGAACGATGATTAACAATAAAATCAGGAGTACCATGGTTTTACTTTACAGTTCTGATTATTTGTTTTGAACCGGTTTTTCCATCAATTTTTAAAACCAGCACGTATGTTGCAGCCTCTTCATTGTCGAATTGATAATTGTACAAATACTCACCTTTTGGTTGATTTTGTTTGCACAATTGTTTGAGGAGTCTGCCGTTCAAATCATAGAGTTCGAGGGATACGTCAGCCTGTTTTTCAACCGAATATTTTATTGAAACGGCACCTGTCGCCGGATTGGGGAATGCAGTGAATGCGATGGTTGCATCATTTTGCAATTCGCGTACTTCGGTTTTTAGTTGTGCCATAACAAGCGACATTGCCTTGGTACGGTCTTTTATAATGGTATAATTATCGCGAACCACGCCTGTTTTGTCAATAAATCTTGCAGTCAGCGTGTCCTTATTTACTTCAATTGCCATCGATCCGATATATTTATTAGAATAAGTATACATCAATGCATTTGTAATAAGATTTTTGGGTTCTTTCAACCAGTATATGATACTTTCAATATATCCCGAACATCCCATGACATTATATACTGTTCCGATATTCGGATACTTAGAATCCACCGGATTTTTATAATAGATTTCATTCAAATCTTTTCGACCGCTGATCTGGGCATTCATAATATGCGGAGCATCTAAAAAAGTAGCCGAACTATCATATTGTCCATGAATCATAAACGAACGTTCATACACATGGCTGTGTCCTGTTATGACAAAATCAACGCCTCCGGCTTCGAGAATCGGAACTATATATTTCCGCATTTCAGTACAACGGAGATCTTCGCCGGTGGTATCGTCGGAGTTATGCGAACCTTTTGAATAAGGAGGATGGTGCATAAATGTAATGGTCCATTTAGCGGTATTTGCTGCAAGATCTTTTTTCAGCCATTGAGCCATTGCCGAAGTGTCGTATCGTGGTGTGTGATTTGTTTCGAGCGATATAAAGTGAATATTACCGTAATCGAACGAATAGTATCCGGGATTGTGTGATGCCACCCCACCCGCCTCTGCATTTTGCGGTGTTGTGAATATCTTGTAATATGGAGCAGTGGCAATAGGGTTGTCTCTGAACTTACGGATATCGTGGTTGCCGGGTGTAGACCAGACAACGGTTTTAGCCAACATACGTTCAAACATATTTTCGAACATACCTAATTGATGCTCCTCGTCAAGTCCGTCACTGTAAGCATTGTCGCCAAGTATAAGCCATACATTGGTATGTTTTTGGCCGATATATTTATAATACGCATCACGCATGTTTCTCTGATCGGGAATTCCATAACCGGCATCGCCTATCGCCCAAATGTTTATCGGCATATCGGTTCCTTTTTTTGGTGCCGTAACAAAGAAATGGGTAGTGTCGGCTCCACTTAAGGTATCGGTCATATTACCAACCGCATAATAATAGGTTGTTGCAGGTAAAAGATTTGATAGCATCACTTTATGTTCATCGGTGAGTGTTGCAGAATCGACAACCGTCGAAAGATTTTTGGGCGATAATCCGTATCTGACTCTCGAAGGTGTTGATTCAAGAGTCCGCCATCGAATGAGTATACCGGTTTCCGACCCCATTTGCAGATATGGACAACGAATAAGTCCGGCATGTAAATCGGTAGCCGTTAAGCTGATATCAAATCGCATGTCGTCGCTACTTGCCGAAGCTTGATGGATTTCGACTGCAAGGATATTTACAGCCGAATCAAGCATGGTTTCGGGCAGGATGAACCGATGAAGAGTCGTTTCAGCTATAGAATCAGAAATTTCGGATTCGGCCAATGTCGATGAATCGATTACACCTTCGGGCATATTAAATCGAACGACCTCTTTGCCATTTAGATAAACCACAGCACCATCATCGGCCAAGAGATTTAGAATTATATTTTTATATGTTGATGTATCAACAATGGTAAATTCTTTTCTAAAATATGTTGTTATATACTTCTTAGAAGCATCCGTTCCATAATTAATGGTTGTTTTTGCCGTCGATTCGCCAAAGCCAAAGGGTGCATAATTGCTTTTCCATGCAGTATCTTTAAAGGATGTATCTGTCCAACTGGCAGCGGGCTGCATCCCGTTATCCCAATATTTCCAATCCGAATTTGCAGTTATAATATTCGGTTTTTGTGCTCCTGATACCACAAAATCGTCGAAGTAAACATTCCCATTAAACGCCGAACCTCCGGGATTAAAATACAAATAGAAACGAACAATTTTTTTAGCATTCACAGCATTCGATGCAGGATAAGAACTCATAAATTTCCCCTTAAAATCGAACACATATTCATGAAAAGTGCTGTCAGCAACCGGTGTTATTATCACAGCCGAAGCATTGGTAAAATATCCGTTATTGTCACACAAATCGAGACGTATGCTTGGAACTACCGAATCTTTGGGAATCATAATTTTCACCGAAATCCGGGTATGACGACTCATATCAATAGCTGTAAAATAGTTTCCAAATCCTTCATAAGATGGACCTGATCCATTGGAACGCACATTCATCACGCCCTTTTCATTCTTTAATACTATTTTTGTGGAACCTGAAACCCATGTTGAACTGACCGTTGAATCAAACTGATCGACTACAATCTGAGAAAACCCATTAAAGGTAGAACAGATTAAAAATGCAATACTTACTAATTTTGAAATCGTCATAAATAGTTTATTTAGTGAACAAATATAGCTAAAAACTTAAAATTTAAGGAACAGATTACCGTTAGCTGTTCCGGTTCTTAAATTTAAGATTATAAAAATAGATTACCGTAACCGAAACACCGAATCCGATAAAAATTCCACCAAGCACATCACCCGGATAATGAACTCCAAGATAAATTCGGCTATATGATACAAAGAGAGCCCAGACACACATGGAAATTGTGATCCATTTTTTTGTCAAAAAATAGGATGTACATACAGCAATTGCTGTCATATTTGCCGCATGTGACGATGCAAAGCCAAATTTTCCACCCGAATAATTTCGAACCAGATGAATATATTGTTGCAACTCAGGAACGTGCGAAGGACGAAGTCTGTGAACTGTAGTCTTTAACAATTCGGATGAAATGAAATTCGAAAGTCCAACAGATAAAACGATGGTAAGTACAACATACCAGACCGTTGTCTTTGGATATTTTTTGAAGATATAATAGAGAATACAAAGATATAAAGGAACCCAAGTAAGAGTGAGACTTACATGATACATAATCCAATCGAAGGTCAGATTATGATGGGAATTGATAAACAAAAAAAGTTCTCTATCACAATGTCTTAACCAATTGAGCATAGATTAGTCATTTAGGGTTTTCCAAATCAAATCTTTAAGTGCATCAATATTTTGATTGGCAACTGCCGAAATAAAAACTTTAGGAATATCAGGCAATCCTTCTTTAAGCATTTCCACCAATTCGCTATCAATTAAATCGCATTTTGTAATTGCCAGGATCCGTTTTTTATCAAGAAGTTCAGGATTATATTGCTGTAATTCGTTAAGCAATATAGAGTATTCCTTTTTTATATCGACAGTATCGGACGGAATCATAAACAATAACATTGAGTTACGCTCAATGTGTCGCAGAAATCGCAGTCCCAAACCTTTACCTTCCGAAGCTCCTTCTATAATTCCAGGAATATCGGCCATAACAAACGATCTGTTATCACGATAACGGACAATACCTAAATTGGGTACGAGCGTTGTAAACGGATAGTTGGCTATTTTAGGCTTTGCAGCCGACACAACAGAAAGTAATGTCGATTTTCCCGCATTTGGGAAACCAACTAAACCAATATCGGCAAGTATTTTTAATTCAAGTACAACCCAAGCTTCAATTCCATCTTCACCTGGTTGAGCAAATCGTGGTGTTTGCATTGTAGGAGACTTGAAGTTATCATTTCCTAAACCACCTCGTCCACCTTTTAAGAGAATTATTTCCTCGCCATCACGAGTTATTTCGCAAAGCACTTCGCCTGTTTCGGGATCTTTTGCTATGGTTCCCAACGGAACATCAACGTATACATCTTCACCATCGGCACCGGTACTTAAGGCTGAACCTCCTGAACCACCATCTTCGGCAAATAAATGTTTGCGGAATTTCAATGGCAATAGAGTCCACATCTGAGTGCTTCCTCTTACAATAATGTGTCCTCCACGTCCACCATTTCCACCATCTGGACCTCCTTTACAGGTATATCTGTCACGATGTAAATGCATTGAACCAGCTCCACCTTTACCTGAGCGGAAACATATTTTTACGTAATCAACAAAATTTGAATCTGCCATATCTTTTTTTAATCGACTTCAAAGGTATGAATAAAAAGTGGTAATGTTTTTTTGATTGGTTAATCAAGAACAAAAGAGGCTTTTATCACAATCCGCATTGTTCACAAACAAGTTTTTTAACATTAGGATTCTCAAGTAATTGGAATGACATTTGTCCATTTTTGAACAAATTGCATGTTCTTGTTTTATTTTTCTGAAATGCCATTTGCAATGCTTTTTCAAATTGTTTTGTGTTTGGTTTAAATTCGTTGTGTGTACAGGCAGAAAGATATGTATATAGAATTCGTTCATCAGCATCGGTCTGCAGAACAAATGGTTCCAACAAGATAATTGGATATTCGTAATCGCCCATTTGCATAAAGAGTACTGCAAGATTTAATGCTCGTTTCCAATCGCCGGTTCTAAGATCAAAAACGCCCTTAATTCGATTGAGCGTTTCCTGAATCATTTTTTGTTCATCTGTTACTTTCAATGTATTACCGATAGATTCAAGAATTTTTACTTGAAGTTCAATAGTTAAAGGATCAACATCCGATTTTCGCAATCTTGAGGTTCGAAGTGCATCAACTTTTTGTTGCATAACACCAACATAAGCTTCATCGGTGAGATCAAAAAGTTTTATTTCACAAAACAATTTATTATAGATGATATATTCGTTTTTTGCATCCAGTTTACTTAAACGGCATACTTCAAAGTAAAAAGTACTATCAATGGGTTTATTGTTAACAACATAATCGAGCCAGAGTTTGTTCATCTGCATTCCGGCAAAACGAGATGAATCCAACGGTATTTGCATTTGAGGAATTATATATTTGCTGTAAACACCTCGACGAACTTTTTTAATGATAAATTTTTGAATATTCAGAGCCTTTACAATATTTCCAGAATCAAGAGCCTGATGGAACTTTTTCAAAACGAAACCCTGTTCTTTTTGAATACTGCCCAAATCATATATAACTTTCATTTCGACCTTCGCAAACCTATGACGTGTCAGAATTGGTTCCAACCTGGATTCCATTTTTTGTTTTTGTATAATTTCGCGCACCTCATCGGGAGTTTTCTTTCGTAAACTATCCAATTCGGTTCCTTTTATATCTTGAAAGAATAGCTTCCACGAATCGCTACTAGCAATCACAGCATCAATTTGTTTACCCTTTTGCATTTGTTTAAATGCTTTAACAATATTTTGAGCTCTTTCGAGACGTAATTGATCGTTTTTTTCTTCCCGTCCTTCAATCGATGAATACGATGTTATCTTGAGACTTGTAATAATAAAATCAGGTTCTTTTAATGCCTCTATCAAAGGTTTAATATCTTCGCTGTTATAATCTGATTTCCCAAGTTCAAATGGTATTTTAAAAGTTAGAAATGTTGTATCTGGAGTTGGTTTATAATCAAAATCGCTATAAAAAGAAATTGTGTCTCCAAGAATTTTCAATCGTGATTTTGTTTCCGTTTGATTAAACTCCGTATAACTAGGTCGAATATTTTTACAAAATATTTTATCCTGAAACACAACTAAATTTAATTCATAATTAGAAATTCCTGAAGGTAACTGCCCGACAATTGCTTTGAATTTTGTTTTCGCATCCTTTCCTGTACATCGATTTAATTTCATCAATTTTGATTGCGAAATTTTTTTTGTCATAAATCCTTTTGACGGTAACGATTTATCCAAGATATTATCACCATTACAAGGGTATTGATTTTTTAAAACGATGTCGACAGCAATTCCATCATTTGGATTTTTAATTATTCTTTTAATAAATTTTAGCTGAGTCACAAGATAAATATTGTTGCCTTCGACAGTCAAGCCATGTTGTAATGTATCAATATTTCTAAAACGATCACAACTTTTGCAAACTTTAGCATCATAAGGTTTTAGCCCTTGATTTTTAACAGAGATATTTAAACCCGAAGTTTTTACAAGCGATTGACCTGAATTAATTGTACTATAACTTCCAAGCATCAATGAAATATAGACCTTTTTATTTGCGACATCAGTCTTTGAAGCTATTCCAAGTAATAAATATTGTTGCGACTTAAGATCTTCAGCAGATTTGGAATTAAACCATTTATATACAATATCATTAGCCAAATCGGCATACGTTTGCGATTCCTTGCCTTTCTTCAAGTTTGCTTTAACACATAATTCTACAAAATTATTAGCAGAACCTCCATAACGTTTTAAACGATATGCCGGAGTTTGTTTTTTACCACCAAGTCCAGGTTTAGCATCATCGATATTTGCCAAATAGATTGCATAATCTGTACATGCTTTCGAAAGTACCGTATTTGTATCAAGTTTCGTTAAATCTTGCTTCTGACGTTCTGAATTTATGGCATCAACAATAGCAGTATTAAATATTGATTCATTAAAATGTTTCTCATCAATACTTACGTTATAATTATTGCCCGAAGGCATATTTAAGGAACTCTGATTTTGTGCAATTGCATGAGAACCTGCAAAAAACAAAAACATTATTATTATAATTGACAATCTTTTCATGTATAATCCATTACAATCACAAACCTACGTGTTTTTTTTTGGATTATCAAATGTGTTTTAAAAGTAAGTTTTTTTAAGCTATCTATCTGTTTTTATCATATATTTTCCCCTAACAAAAAATGCCGAAAAATATTTTAAATAAATAATTAAAAAATGAATTGAGAGAAAAGAAATATTCGTAATATTGCGGAAAGAAAAATACAATCGTGTTTTTTATCAAAAATCAAAATCTTCAAAAATATAATTCTTTTTGAATTACATTCTCAAATAACATTATGGAAAATTCTTCTGAGCTTGCAAAAAAGCTATTGCCAGAACTTAAAGACATTGCAACAAGTTTTGGTGTTCTCAACGTTGACAAATTAAAGAAACCCGAGCTTCTCGAAAAAATTCAGGAAGCCATAGCTAAAAAGGCTTCACAGAAAAAGGAAGAGATTGCCGGGACTGAAAATAATCAAGAACCAATCGTTAAGAAACGTGCACGAACAATCGTTAAAACCTCAAAAGTTGACTTAGGAAGATTCCATCAGCCAAAAGCTGTTGATGACTCTAAAGAAATGTCATTATTTAATGAGCCGGAAATCAAAGATGACGTTGCTATTTTAGGTGTTGAACCGTCTAAAGAACCAGAGATCTTGGGCGTAGAACAAGTTACAATTTCGGAAGAAATGCCTATTACCATTACACAACATGATAGTAATGATGTCAAAGAAAATATTGTATCGAAAGTCGTGACTAATACAAAGCCTGAAAACACACCAAGTCAGGAAGCTGGGACATACAACAAAGAAATACAACGTCAAAGTTTTCAACCTAGAGAAAATAATAACCGTCAAAATTATGAAAGACCTGCCGGAGGTTTTAAATCTGAATTTGAAGGTATTATCACAAGCTCGGGTGTATTGGAAATAATGCAAGATGGTTATGGGTTTCTTCGTTCAAGCGACTACAATTATTTGAATTCGCCTGATGATATATACGTTTCGCAATCGCAAATAAAACTTTTTGGATTAAAAACCGGTGATACAGTCGAAGGCACAATTCGTCCTCCAAAGGAAGGCGAAAAATTCTTTCCTCTTATAAAGGTAGAACGAATAAACGGGCGGACACCCGAAGAAGTTAGAAACAGAGTTCACTTTGATTATTTAACACCATTATTCCCTTCCGAAAAATTCAATATTACAGGAAACGGACACAATAACCTTATTACAAGAGTAATTGATCTTTGTACACCACTAGGAAAAGGTCAACGAGGATTAATCGTGGCTCAACCCAAAACAGGAAAAACAACAATTCTTAAAAATATTGCAAATGCAATTGCCGATAATCACCCGGAAGTTTATTTATTAATTTTATTAATAGATGAACGACCTGAAGAGGTTACTGACATGGCACGTAGTGTAAAAGCTGAAGTTGTAGCATCAACCTTTGATGAACCGGCAGATCGCCATGTTAAAGTTGCGAGTATTGTTCTTGAAAAGGCAAAACGCTTAGTCGAATGTGGCCACGATGTTGTTATATTACTAGATTCGATTACCCGTTTGGCTCGAGCATTCAACATGGTTTCACCAGCTTCGGGCAAGATACTTTCAGGAGGTGTTGACGCCAATGCACTCCACAAACCAAAACGATTCTTCGGTGCTGCCAGAAAAATAGAAAATGGTGGATCATTAACAATCATTGCTACTGCATTAACAGAAACCGGATCAAAAATGGACGAAGTTATCTTTGAAGAGTTTAAAGGAACTGGTAATATGGAACTGCAACTTGATAGAAAGATCTCAAATAAACGTATTTATCCGGCAGTGGATGTTGTTGTATCAAGTACACGTCGCGAAGATTTATTGATTGATAAAAACAAACTAAGCAAAATATGGATTCTTCGCAATTATCTTGCAGACATGAATCCTGTTGAAGCTATGGAATTTTTAAAAGACAGAATGCCTCGTTCTAAAGATAACGATGAATTTCTTCTCTCTATGGGTAGTTTTTAAATTCTTGGAAATACGACATAAAAAAAGACCTGCTGAATTATTTCAGCAGGTCTTTTTTTATTATAAATCAACTCTTATTTATGAGCCAGTTTTTCAATTTTTTGTTCATGAGTATCACAAACTCGACCTGAAGGATCATCATTCTTCTGCCACTTTGGTATCCATTTTAAAACTGTTTTAATTGCAGTTTGTTGTGGAAAATGTTTCTCAAAAATATTGCGATAGAAGAATGCTTCTTTCGTTGTTGGTGTATTATGAGGGAAACGTTTTGCTGCAGTAGCAAATTCAGCATCAGAAACTTGAGAATTTGTATATGCAATCAATCCATCAATCCAGTTATAACCAACACCATCACTAAATTGTTCCTTTTGACGCCAAAGAATTTCATCGGGTAAATATGGATTTTCTTTATCATCAAAAGCTGCTCTTAAAATATATTTCTCAGCTTTCCCAATCGAACGATTTGGTTGCTTATCTTGAGGAAGTAGATTCATTGCTAAATCTAAGAAGTTTCTGTCGAGGAATGGAACACGTGCTTCAAGCCCATGAGCCATAGTCGATTTATCTGCACGCAAACAATCTGCCGTAGATAACCGTTTTACACGATCAATAGTCTCTTTTTGAAAATCTTCAGTAGTTGGTGCATTATGAAAATATAAATAGCCACCAAATACTTCATCAGCACCTTCTCCGGAAAGCACCATTTTTATTCCGGTACTTTTTATATATCTACTTAAAAAGTACATTGGGGTACTTGCTCGTATAGTTGTAACATCGTAACTCTCTATGTGCCAAATAATCTTTTCAAGTTCTTTTATACCTTCTTCAAGACTAAATATTACTTCATGGTGTGTAGTTCCTATAAAATCTGCAACTTTTTTTGCAAATCTTAAATCAGGAGCATCCGGCGATAATCCGACAGAAAAGGAATGTAATTCTTTTTCACCCAGAATTCTTTTTGTTATACTGGAAATCAGACTTGAATCCAATCCACCGGAAAGCAATACACCAAAAGGTACATCACTCATTAAGCGAATTTTTACTGATTCTGTCAATGCTTCATTCAAAACTTTTAAATCAGCAGGAATAGTCGCATTTTTATAGTTTTCCCACGATGGATTATAATATTTTACAAACCCTGTTTTTTCTGTATAATAATATCCTGGAGGGAAAGCATCCATTGTTTCACATTGATCAACAATTGATTTCATTTCCGAAGCAAAATACAACTTTCCTTCTTTGTCTTTTCCATAATAAAGAGGCTTTACACCAATAGGATCACGCCCTACGATAAAATCATCGCCATTAATAATGATAAAAGCAAATATTCCTCTTAGTTTATTACAAAAGTCATAACCATATTCTTCATACAAATGAACGATAACTTCGCTATCACAAGTTGTGTGAAATTGGTGATTCTTCAAAATACCATCACGCAATAGTTGGTGATTATATATTTCTCCGTTATGAACAACATAAGCATCATTAGTCCCTTTTATCGGCTGTTTTCCTGTTGTTAAATCCATAATCATCAGTCGTTCATGACAAATGATTGAACCATTGGGAGCTTGATAATAATCACTTTCATCAGGTCCTCGGTGTGTCATGCGTTTCGACAAAGCCAGAGCTTTTTCCTTATCAGCTTTGCCTATTATTCCAAAAATCCCACACATAATATGTTAGCATTAAAATTAAACATTAAGCAAAAATAACACAAATTAATCATATTCACAATTTTTAGTACATATTTTGATATTTTATACATTTTACACTTACAGTTATTAATACATAAATTTAATTTAGTTACACTCAACATTTATTTCTTCACAACAGTTTGTAAGAATTGTATTTTACAAACTGTTATTATCCACTTAATCAATAATATCTGTTCTCTGATTTCTGAAATGAAGATAAAAGAAAATTTGTTTCAAAGTTTTATATGATGATTGATAACCAGTAAAAACGGACTAAAGTAATACTAATGTTGCACCAAATTTATATTTTTGGAAAGATGCATCTTGAAATTTCAGTTTCGGATATTTTGATTCAAGTATATTCTTGATTTTCAATTTTAAAACACCATTACCAACTCCATGAATAAAAACAATTCGCTTTTCGTGTGCAATAATTGCTTGATTCAGTTCTTTTTCAAAATGTTTAATTTGAATTTCTAATTTATCTCCAGGAGTTAATCCTCGTTCATCCTCAACTATTTCATGAATATGTAGATCGACCTCTCGTGTATAATTTTTTTCTTCCTTATGTTCTTTTCTAGAAGGTTGTCCTACTTTTTTATCGGCATATTCTTTTGTAAAAATAACTTTTTGAAACGTCTTCCCATCAATTTCTCGAACTTCATCTGCCAAAGTTCTTTCAAAAATAGTTTCAATCAATGCTGGTTCATCAAAGAAATCATTTTCTTTAAAACAACCATCTTTGAAAAATTTTACCGGAGAAACTGTTATTTCTTTATAAACGGGTTGTTGTGGTAAATATTTTTTCTTCTTAAAAAATAGGCCTTGCACCATGAAATGTTTTGATTCTTGCAACAAATCCTTTTTGTATGATGTTATATACTCTTTAGTATTTGCTTCTATGGTATTGATATCTGTTATTTCTGCAAGTGTACCATTTTTTACGCTCAAGGTATATATAAAATGAAAATTACAATCATTTATTAAATACAATTCTATATTATTGATATTATCGGGATCTTGCACAAAAGCCATATATATTCGAGGCAAATCGTTACCATCCAAATCATTGTCAGATGAGGGGATTAATTGATTGTTTTTAATTTCAGGTTGTTTTTCCTGAAATTGAGCAACAGGTTTTGTCGTTGGCTGAACCGTTGTAAAACTTTTGTCATCAATCTTCACTAATTCTGCCTTTTGAAAGGGAATATTAAAACCACTTTCGTCACAAACTTCAACAATTTGATTATTAATTATTTTTGCGACAACACCTCCACCTTTTGCATTAAGGTAACGGACTTTGTCTCCAATTTTAAGTTCCATCTTCTTACGTTTTATGCAAAGGTAATGCAAGACTTGTTTCGAACCTATCAAATCAAAAAAAATGCGTTACCTTTGCAACATGATTGATCCAAAGTATATACAAATTGCTGATTATACATACGACTTGCCTCAAGAACGTATTGCAAAATATCCTTTAGAAAATCGTGATGAATCAAAACTGTTAGTCTTTAGAAACAATTCGATTAATGATAGTTTTTTTAAAGATATTCAATATTTTATTCCAGAAAATAGCATTATTGTTTCAAATAACTCAAGAGTAATTCCTGCTCGTATTTTTTTCAAAAAAGAAACAGGAGCTGTGATCGAAATTTTCTGTTTAGAACCAAGACAACCATCAGATTACCCAACAAATTTTGCACAAACGAGAACCTGTGTTTGGAAATGTATCGTTGGTAATCTAAAAAAATGGAAAGAAGGTCTTTTAGTAAGACCCTTTGAATATGAAAATCAAAGATTTGAATTAAAAGCTGAAATTATAAAAAATTCATTAGAAGAATTATTGGTATCCTTTTCGTGGAACTCTGACGAAATCTGTTTTTCACAGGTTATAGAAAACGTTGGAGCCTTACCTATTCCACCATATTTAGAACGAGAAACCGAAATATCAGATTATACACAATATCAAACCATTTACTCAAAGATAAAAGGCTCTGTTGCTGCACCAACAGCAGGACTTCATTTTACAGAGCAAGTAATTAGTAAATTAACCAAAAGCGGTTCTCAATTTTTGGAGTTAACCCTACATGTTGGAGCAGGCACTTTTAAACCTGTTAAAGCTGAAAAAATTGGCAATCATGAAATGCATGGTGAACATTTTTCAATAAAAAAGGAAACAATCAAAACACTTTGCAATAATCAAAACATAATTGCAGTTGGTACAACCACGGCTCGGACTCTTGAAAGCCTTTATTGGATTGGCGTTTCTCTTATACAGAATTCAACAAAGTGCATAGATGGAGTATTCTATATAGATCAATGGCAACCATACGAACAAAAAACCTTTATTTCAAAAAAAGAATCGTACGAAAATATTTTAGAATATTTAGACAAGCAGAAACAAGATATTTTAGATTGTAAAACAAGTATTATCATCGTTCCTGGCTATCAATTCAAAGTTATTGATCAATTAATTACCAATTTTCATCAACCCCACAGCACCTTAATCCTTTTGGTTGCTGCATTTGTTGGTGATAGTTGGAAAACAATATACAACCATGCTTTAGAAAACAACTATCGTTTCCTAAGTTATGGCGATAGTTCTTTGCTTTTCAAACAATAAAGATATACAGCAGGTCGGCGTGTCGCTCTATTGAAAAATAGAGAGGAAAGTCCGGACAACACAGGGTATCGCACTGTTGAAAAACAGGTAGTAGTGATGTTACAGAAGGATGGAAGAAAATAACCACCAAGTCTTCGGGCATTGGAACGGGTGAGAAGGCGGTGTAAAAGACCACCGACGCAGATAGCGATATTTGCGATCGCATCCCTTGCGAGTTGCAAGACCATGTAAACCGGCGTTACGAGGGTTACCCGCTCCAGCCGGAGGGTAGGTCGCACTAGATAAATGACATGCAATTACTTTCGGGTAATTACAGAATTCGGCTTATAGACCTGCTGTTTCTTTTTGGCACGATCATTGGATTGTTCTATTCCAAAATAAAGTAATAACAAATTAGAAAGGAGTAACGAGCCATGAGAACTAAAGTTATTGTTTGCTTGATAATGTTTGGGATTATAACAACAGCAAATGCACAAAGACATTACGGAAGATTTGGATATGCTGGTGAAAGACCGTATAATCAAGAATTCAGCCCCATTCACAATAGACCTCATTGTAATTTCTTTTTTAGACCGGTTGTCCCCAGAGTTATTGTAAGACCTTGTTTACCAACGGTAATAATCGAACACAATTCATACAGAAGATATCAAGAACCGGTATATGATGATAATCGGAATATTATGACCGATGAAGATCTTTGTCGTATAAACAGAAATATACAAACCATGAGAATGGACAACGATAAAGTTTCCTTTTTAAAAGATCAAATCGACTACTTTTTTTTAACATCAAGTCAGCTTAGTAATTTACTTTATGCCATTACATTCGAAGATAATAGACTTGATCTTGCAAAATATGCTTATAGAAAGATCATTGATCCTCAAAATTATGGACTTGTTTATAATACTTTAACATTTAATAGCACGAAACACGATCTTGATAATTTCATTGATAATCAAAACATTTGCAGAAAGTAGCATTATATTAAAAGGAATAGATAAAAAAGTATCGAAAATATTTTGATACTTTTTTTATCTATACATACTAAACAAAATATCTTTGCCGTTATTATGGAAAAACAAAAACTATTTAGTGCCTATGAATAAAACTTCTACTAAGTATTTCCTTATAACACAAAACGACAAAGAACAAATTGATAATCTTCTTCATGAAGAATTGGTCTTTGATCGAATGGCAAAAGAGTTGGAAACATTGATTTATCAAGACGAACCTTCCGACAATGTTATAAGTAAGATTCTATCATTCGTTTCGAACGAAAGGTAATTGTATAAAAGGTGAAAAAGCTTTATTCTTTTTCACCTTTTTATTTTTCTATATGACAATATCACAAATCGGGAAAATCAAATCCTTTAACTGTTTCTTCTTTTTTAGATTCAATTATTACATTATATGAAGAGTCTAAGAGTAATGCACTTTCAATAGTTTGACCATCTACTATTAAATCTTTCATTTTGGGTAATTTCCCTTTCTGAAGCAAAGTGTAAATTTGTTTATCGTTTAACTTTTTACCAAACTGTTCAAATAAGATTTTAAAAGTACACCCTTCTTTATATTCACTACAACCAAAAGCTGTCTGCCCTTTAAGCATTATTCCTTTTTTACATCTGGGACATACAATTTTCTCTACAACGTCGTCCTTGGGTTTCGTTTTTTTTACTGTAGATTTTTTTACTTCTGTAGATTCGGTGTTTTGCTCTTTTTTAGAATTCTTTATTTCAGGTTTGACATCTTGCTCAATAGTAATGGTTTTACTGGTTTCGTGCATCACTTCGTTGACAAGATTATAGACCATTTCTTTCATCTCATCTAAAAACTTTTTGGGGTCGTAATCTCCTTTTTCTATTTGACGTAATTTTTTTTCCCAGAGTCCCGTTAATTCTGCAGATTTTAAGAGCTCGTTGTGAATCGTATTAATTAGCTGAATTCCTGTTTGCGTAGGAACAAGATTTTTTTTATCGCGAATAACAAACTTTCGTTTAAATAACGTTTCGATAATATTCGCACGAGTTGATGGTCGACCAATGCCATTCTCTTTCATCAATTCACGGAGTTCTTCATCTTCAACCTGTTTGCCGGCAGTTTCCATTGCTCGAAGCAAGGTTGCCTCTGTAAGCATTTTGGGTGGTTGCGTTTGTTTTTCGAGCAAGTCGGGTGTATGTTCACCTTTTTCGCCTTTTTCGAAATGTGGCATTATCTGACCTTCATCAATGTCATTTTCAGTATCTTTTTCAGCATCTTTTTTAGGATATAGAACCCTCCAGCCATCATCAAGAATTACTTTTCCGGTTGCTTTAAATTCGTGCGAACTCACCAATCCAAGTACCGTTGTATTTGACACAAGACAGTCGGGATAGAATGCCGCGATAAATCGTCGTGCTATCAAATCGTAAACCTGTTTTTCGGGCAATAATAAACCTGAAGGCTTTATTCCTGTGGGGATAATGGCATGGTGATCGGTTATTTTTGTGTCATCGAAAACCTTTTTACTTTTTTTAATAGCTTTTCCCAAAATAGCTTCAGTATAATTAGCATAAGGTTCCATGTTCTTCAAAATACCTTCAATCTTCGGATAAACATCATTAGGTAAAAAACAAGTATCGACACGAGGATAGGTTACCATTTTTTTTTCGTACAGACTTTGAATATATTTTAAAGTATCGTCGGCAGTGAAGCTGTATTTTTTATTACATTCGACCTGTAATGATGTTAAATCGAATAATTTAGGAGGTGCCTCACTCCCCTTCTTTTGTTCGAAAGAAACGACATCAAAGAGATTTGTTTTTATTTCTTCTATTACTTTTGAAGCATCTTCAACGGTATCGAATCGTCCATTGGTTGAAGTAAATATTACATCTCGATAATTTGTTTTTATTTCCCAAAATGGTTTTGAAACAAATTTTTGTATTTCTTCGAATCGACGAACTATCAAAGCTAATGTTGGCGTTTGAACTCGCCCAATGGACAGAACACCTTTTCCATTGGCATATTTCAGCGTATACAACCGACTGGCATTCATTCCCAAAAGCCAATCGCCAATAGCACGAGCATTTCCTGCGGCATATAACCTGTCGAATTCTTTTCCTTCTTTTAAGTTTTCAAAACCTTCTTTTATAGCTTCATCGGTCATAGACGAAATCCATAGACGTTTCAATGGTTTTGTACATTCTGCTTTTGTCAGAACCCAGCGTTGAATAAGTTCACCTTCAATACCGGCATCTCCACAATTTATGATTTCATCGCATTCTGAAAAAAGTTTTTTGATGGTGTTAAATTGTTTTTGAACACCATCATTTTCGATAATTTTGATACCAAATCGTGGAGGAATCATCGGAAGTGCGTGCATTCGCCAAGCTTTCCAGTCAGGGGTATAATCTTCAGGGTTTTTAAGTGTACACAAATGTCCAAATGTCCAGGTTATTTGATATCCATTTCCTTCAAAATAGCCGTCTCGACGAATATTAGCTTGCAATATTCGAGCAATTTCTTTGGCAACACTTGGTTTTTCAGCAATACAGACTTTCACCTTTTCCGTTTTTCTATTTCAGTTTCCAAAATTAGGTAAATTGTAAAACAATCGGATTCTTTAAAGGGATCAGATACCAAATAGTTTTTAACAGAGATACATTAAACAAATACTGACTTAATTGCATTAAGGATTAGCAAAACGACTATAAATATCAAATTGACAATCATACTAAGAATTAAAAGAAAGTACAGAACTGAAAAATAAGAGCTGACTTTTAAGAATGCTGATTGAGCAAAGTTGCCAATCCATATTGTTAATAGATTAAAAAGAGTAAGGACTATTACGAAAAACACAAACCCTTTGAGGGCACTTTTCAAATCGGCAGGACTCAGGGTTATAGAACTACCAATTGCATACAAACAATAAACGAGTAAGGTTATTCGCCACCATGTGGATTGGTGCCCAAACAACACGAATTGTAAATACTGATTAACGCTGTGCCATAATTGAATCAGCATGATTTTGACACTTTCGAAATTCAAAAATATATCGGTGTTTATTGTAACGCTAAGTGTTGTAATATTGAACTGATATAGCAAATAGGTGAAAAGGAAAAGGGTCATTGAACCTAGAATTATAGGACCTATTCCAATAAAAAAATTACCAATATTTTGGTAAATACTTTTTTTATCGTAGCTATGATTTACATGCCCTAAAGAACTACCTTCGGCATTGGGTGAGAATAAGACTATATCATTTATTTTGTGAGCAAATAGTACGGCAAATAATGCATGACCCAATTCATGAACAGATGTTCCCAGCCATCCAAAAACATAAAGATACATAGTTCGACCAAAAACATTATAGCTTAATCTTTCACTCATGTTTGCGATATAATTCATTAAGAATGACAATACCAATAAAGGTCCAAACAGAATAAACAGTTGAGTTCCCGTGGCTATTAAAACAGTTAAAAAATATTTCAGAACGATATGTAAAATTTGTTCCATAAGTTACCAACTCTTATTTGGTTCAAGATTTAACCAGTTATATTTATTAATAATGATTGTTTTTGACTTATTAATTACTTTATTTTTGATTGAAACAGAGTAAGATCCATTTTCAAATGCTATTTGATAATTTTTTATTATTGTACCTGTTGAAGTAATTGTTTCTGATTCCAAAATGCGTCCCGAAGGATCACGAACTTCTATTGACGAAGGTTCTGTCACAGCAAACATACAACGAAGAATATTTGTTTTAAGGTTGGGAAATACTAAAATCGGATTATATTCAGAAGTTCGTGCCGTATCTGTTTTGGGAAGTTTCGACAAATCAGGGAATATAAGTTTTGTTCGAGGATTAGCAACAGCATCGTTACCCAACAGAGCATTGTATGCTTCAAACGAGCAGACTATATTAGCCAATGGAGCATTCCAATTGATTGCTATTTCATTGGTACTAAAACTACAGACATCATCTGAATAGTTTTTTGCAGGTGCATTCCAAAGATACGAGCAAGCATCTTCCCTTCCCGGTTGTGGTCCTCCAACTAACAATCCTGGAATTGGTTTCACATTAGCATCTCCTTCACTCAACCGGTGATGAGGAAAAACGGGAGACTTACTACCCTCTCCTGTTACAAAACAATAATTAAGAGCATTTCGACCTAATATATAATCAAGATTGGAAAATGCTGCGTTATAATATTTTTTATCTTTAGTCAAAGCATACGCATTTAATAGCACAAGAGCCTGATTCGCAGCATTGGCATTGCTTCCCCAAGTAAAATCATCAGTATTTTGACCTATTACGGTTCTAAAAGCATTTGTTATAGAATAGTCAACCATAGAATTAGCCAATTCGAGCAATATCTTTTCATATTTTGCAGAATCTAACTTTTTCCCCAGGAAATTTTTATATCGTACAAGAGACATTAAACCCAATGTTTGAACATTAGCCCAATTAGGTACAGAAAATGTCCCTTTAAAATTAAGGATATCAGGAATCATAATTTCATTTCCTGTTGATATATATAGTTCTGTTGCAGCCCACAGAAACTCATCAATAAGATAACCATCGCCATAGCTACCGGTAACTATTTCGGGCTTAAATGTTTTATTATTTTCAGTTTGATCATAATAAGTTTGCGGATTCAGTTTTGCCCATCGCCATGCTTTAATCGAAGCCATCATACACGAATCTGACAATCCATGCAATTGTTTGTTATACGGTTTTAATACTCTTGCTGCTTGAGCCATTACGGCACAAAAATCGAGTGATGCCGCCGTTGACTTTTGAACAACATACCGTACAGCATTCACTTTATCGGGCAATACCATTGCTTCAAAATTTGCATGAGTCAATTTATGATACACACCTCCGTCGTTTTTATCTTGCATGGTAAGCATCCAACGAAGATTCCAAAGTATCTCATCAAGCAGATCGGGTATTTCGTTTTTTGTTTCGGGAATAGCTATTTTTAAAGCATTTGAATATGTTGGAAATGTTTCAAAAATACTAAGCAATGTGTATTCGGTAATTCCAGAGTTAACTATATATTTGTTATAATCGCCTGCATCATACCAACCTCGAAGTGAATTAATCTTTGTACCAGCAGGAACTTTTGCCGATGCTGCCGATGAATGAATTAAAACGCCAGTATCGGGCTGTCCCATTTTGCGAGCCCAGATACCTGCATAGTCAGATGTTAATTCTGCATCACATCGTTGATAGTAAAATGCTTTAATTGATGATTCGGCGAGTTTGTTTAATACATTTTTCCCTATTCGAAATGGAAATGAATAACCAATATCTACAATATAGAGTTTATAGAGTCCCGTATCTTTAAAATTTGTAAATGTTGCTCTTCGAACTGTTTCGTCTGAATATTTCCAATATTGAGGCTCTGACAAGGTATCGGTAAAGACTTCCTTGTTATCTTTCATTCTTATTAAGGTAAAAGTCTTTGCATTTGAACCATTGATTATTGCGATCTTTTCAGATTCAGGATAGAATCCTATTTGATTAAGGTTTATATATTTATCAAGGTGCTTTTGATTAGCCGAATTAGATAAAGGATTTCCATGTCTTTCTAATAAACTATCTGTTTGCGAAAAGCTATATAACCCTGTTAAAATGAATATGGTAATTAGTACTAAATGTTTCATAATGTAATATAATTTAAAAAGTATGATGTAAACCCACTTCACACTTTTGTTACTAAAATGGTTGCATCTTACATATCATTGGGTTTCACAATATGATTTTTTAATTTTGAATTAATAATGATATAGAATCCACAAACAAGCATAAAGATCATTACGGCATCAATTTTCATTGCAATACGTAAATTGAAATGATCTTTCATTATACCTGTTAAAAAATTCCCAATACTGGTTCCAATACCTAAAAATGTATATAAAAGAGTTTGTCCCGTTGAATTCTGAGATTGAGGAATAATCTGATGTGTGTACTCTATTGCAGCTACCAGAAACAAACCTAACGTTATTCCATGAGAACATCCCACAGCTATTGCAATCCATGGATTTCCTGTTAAACCATACAACAACATTCGTAACGAAGCAACTAATAAAGTAAAGGTTAAAACATTTTTCAAACCAAATCTTTCAATAATTGCTGATCCAAAAAACATGAATGGAATTTCAAATATTGATTGAACTGCAAAGGCAATTCCTATTTGAGTATTTTGTGCACCAATTTCAGTATAATAAAGATTTATAAACATCAAGGTCGGGGCATTAAAAGCATAATAAAGCATTATAAAAATAAAAAACAGCAACAAGTTTTTATTCGATGACAGTAATAGTCTGATGGCAGATATCGATGGTTTTATATCACTTTTGGTATCCCGTTTTTTGTTTATATAGAAGAACGAAATAATCCATGTAACTATCAGAATCGCTGAAGCTAATGGGAAAATATAATCGATAGATGTATGTTTTATAAAAAAGCCTGTACAGAATGCCGAAATCGACCATCCCAACGAAGCCCATAAGCGCATTTTACCATACGAACTGTTGACTATCGATTCCTTTGCTTTATCTATTGCGAAAGAATCAATTATTGATGTTATCGGATTATTTAATGCAGTGAAAAGAATTATGAAACACAAATAATACAAAAAACCACCGTTTACCAAAAAACCAAGAAGTAAAACAAATGAACAAGCCAATAAAGCCAGAAACACCTTACGTTTACCGTATCTATCTGAAATCATTCCCCATAAGGGTAAAAAGACTATATTATTGATTTGTTGTACGGCCGCCAATAATCCTATCTGCGTGCCCGATAGTGAACGCTCCTTTTCCAGAAACACATAAAAATAGGTAGACCATGCTGCAGCTGATGCATACAAGAGGAAATAAAGAAGTTTTATAATTCCTACCGACTTTTGTGAATATTTTAGTTGAGTATACATACAATCAAATCAGACAGACAACGTTTACCAGTGAGCACAATAATGGTTGTTATAAAATTTATTAATCCTTTAATTTCATATTAAAAAGTATCTTCAAATAAGAATCAATAACCTATTAGATTTCTTGATATTGAATTGTTATACTTAAATAAAACAAAAGCTTTAATTGATTACACAAATATACGTTTTTATAAACACACTCGTATTGTGCAATGTAATTGTCGAAAAGAGACGTTTGTAATTTTGTAAAACAAGACTAAAATAGTTTAATCCCGAAATTCAATAACAGCTCGTTAAATAAAAAAACATTAGTACTTTTACAGCAGTTTCGCAAAGTGAATTTTAAGTATAAAAGCCTCATGAGTTGTTATACAGAAACACGTTAGTACAATAAATTAGGGGTATATCAAACCATTAAAAAGACAAAAAGTATAGTATGATGGGAAATAAGACAAACAAATACATTTTTATTATTATAACTGTTTTGTGTTTTGTTTTATATGGCAATACACTCACAAACAAATATGCATTGGACGATACGTTGGTACTTACTGGAAATTCCTTTACAACCAAAGGGTTTAAAGGTCTTCACGATATTTTTTCGTACGACTCGTTTACAGGATTCTTTGGTAAAGATAAAAATCTGGTTGCAGGAGGACGATATCGTCCTTTATCACTAGCATCTTTTGCAGTTGAAGTGGAATTTTTCGGTCAAACACCGGCAATTAGTCATTTTATAAATATTTTACTGTATATCATTACTTGTTTACTGCTGTTCATCCTTTTGCAAAAACTATTTCCCGACGAACAAAAACGTTGGTATCTATCAATTCCGTTTATTGCAACAATACTGTTTTTGATTCATCCTGTTCATACCGAAGTTGTAGCTAATATAAAAGGACGCGACGAAATGATGACCCTTATTGGTGCATTAGGTTCATTCATCCTGACGATTATGATTATTGATGAAAAGAAATCATTCAATAAAATGCTGATGATAGCAGCATCGGCCATTTCATTTTTCCTTGCATTACTATCGAAAGAAAATGCAATAACCTTTCTGGCAATCATTCCTTGTAGTTTATATATATTCAACAAAGCCGGGTTCAAACAAATATTCATTTCCATATCACCATTACTGATTGCTTCTGCACTATTCCTTTATATACGTCACCGCATTTTGGGCGACACCTTGTCGACACCAATTATGGAACTCATGAACAATCCTTTTGTTTATGCAACAACCAGTCAGAAATTTGCAACCATATTCTATACTTTAGGGATATATATTAAACTGCTTTTATGGCCGCAGACATTAACGTTCGATTATTATCCTTATCATATACCTATTGTCGGATGGACCAACCCTGTAGCATTACTTTCAGTGTTATTCTATATATCGTTAACCATATACATGTTCTGGGGAATAATTAAGAAACAATTTAATGGATTTTCAGCACTGCTCTATTTAGCAAGTTTATCGATTGTTTCAAACCTATTATTCCCGATAGGTACATTTATGAATGAACGTTTCATATTCATCCCTTCAATAGGTTTTACAGTCTTTTTAGCATTTCTATGCACAAAGAAATTACCACAACTGGTAAAAAAAGAAAAAAACTATTTGATTGTATTAATCATTCTGTTTTTACCAATCATAGCCCTGTCTTCATATAAAATTATTGATAGGAATAAAGCCTGGAAAGACGATTTTACACTGTTTACAACCGATGTAAAAATATCAGGCAACAGTGCCAAAAGTACATGTTCGGCAGGTGGAAAACTTTACGAAACAGCTGTCTCGATGAAAGATAGTGTCAGGAAGTTTAAAATGCTCGACCAATCGTTGTTTTACCTGCGTAAAGCGGTTACAATACATCCAACCTATACCGATGCCTTATTATTACTGGGAAATACCTTTTTCGAATACAAAATGTACGATTCAATGCTATATTACTACAAAAAAATTGTTCACACGGCACCTTACTGCGAAAAAGTATACGAAAATCTACCTCTTGTTGTAAACAAATTTCCAAGTGTTGATAGAAAAATTCAAGAATATGAATATTTCTATTCTTTCAATAAATATGACTATACTTTGATGTATAATCTGGGGACATTATGGGGACGCGACAAACATGATCTGACAAAAGCCATATATTACCTCGAACGGGCATATACCTTGGATCCGGGTAGAAAAGAAGGTCTGAAAGATCTGGGAGTAGCTTACGGAATGAGTGGTAGGGCACAGGATGCTATCAACCTATTTCAGAAGGCACTTCAATTGGAACCCAATGATCCTCAAATATATTTCAACTTGTCGGTATCGTACCGAATGCTTGGAAAAATTGCCGAAGCCGATCAATATCTTGCAAAATCCAATGAACTAAAACAAAGAGCTAAATGAAATAGCCATGAGCAAACCATACACATCACGCAAGGATGATAATATGGCGTATTCCATGTGACAATTAAATACTAAAATAAATATATACAGATGAAAAAACACATTCTGAGAATCATTGTTCCACTGTTATTACTTCCGATTTTTTCTAAAAGTCAGACTATAAAATTCGAAGGAAAAGATTATTTCATCAATGGAGCAAATATTCCGTGGAATGCATTCGGTAACGATGTTGGTTACAGTTATAATTCAATATGGTTTGAAAACATGTTTACTGAATCGGAAAAAGCCGGAATAAACTGTTTACGTCTGTGGATACATTGCGATGGTCGTGGCACACCGGCTTTTACAACAACCGGTATGGTTTCGGGCGTTGGTTCTTCTTTCTTTACAGCTTTTGACGATATCTTCGAAAGAGCCCGGAAACATCATATTATGATAATGCCATGCCTCTGGTCGTTCGATATGACAAATGCCAATCGTGCCGATCTGATTCAAGATACAACCAAGACAAATTCATACATCAACAATGTTTTAATTCCAATGACAAAACGGTATGCCGATCAATGTAATTTATTCGCGTGGGAAATTATTAATGAACCCGAATGGAGCATGAAAGTAAATGACGGGGCAAAAACAACACAAACAGTATCGGCGTTGGAAATGCAACGATTTGTTGGCAAGCTCACCGCTGCAATTCACCGGAACTCATCAAAAATGGTGACCGTTGGTTCTGCAACATTGAAATACAACTCCACGGCTTCGCGTTGTTTTGCCAATTACTGGAGCGATGCAGCTCTAAAATCGGCTGCAAAAGATAGTCTGGCTTATTTAGATTTCTATCAAATCCATTATTATGACTGGATGTATCCCAACTATGACCCTTTTGATTTTTTAAAACCATTTTCCTACTGGAAACTCGACAAACCTGTTTTAATTGGAGAAACTCCCGGGAAAGACGATATGTATCCTCCAAACAAAATGCTCGAAAAAGCCTTAAAAAATAAATTCGGAGGAGTAATGTTCTGGTCTATTGCAGCCGGTGATGGCGTTTCGACCATGAGCGACTTTAGAACCTCTCTCTCCGATTTCAGAATCAATCATTTCGACAGTGTCGCCTTTTCATGCGATAAGACAGAAAAATTATCTGCCGATTCAACATTTTTAATTGCAACCAATTCTATAACTCTGGGTGTCGATTCCAAAAGTTCAAAAGGATTGCCAGTCTCTTCAAACATTCCATGGACAATAACAAACAATGTCCCATGGCTATCAACAACACCTAATGCAGCCAATGCATCAGACACCGTTGTCTTTTCAACCTTATCGAGCAACGATAGCACTTCAAACAGGGTTGATACCGTATGGATAAAAGCATCGGAAAAGCTTTCGGAAATGATTATCGTAACCCAGCAAAAGCCTAGTTTCTTTGTGTATCCTTTTAAGATAGATTTAACATCAAAAATCTATAGTAATACAACCTTTACAATAACAACAAATTTGAATTGGGAAATCACTGGCATTGATACTACATGGTTGAATGTCTATCCCAAATCGGGAAGCGGCACAACCAAGGTTACCATTGTTTCGATAGCCGGAAATGAAACCGGAAGTATCAGATCGGCGGTATTAACCGTTTCGAACAACCATCTGCCTTCGACAACGGTAACCATCAATCAGGCTGTTTTATCGGGAATGGTTGATAATGTAACTCCGCTTATCACACCCAATCCTAATAACGGGACTTTTACATTGCCTATCGATAACGGGACTCTTGAAATTATATCACTTACCGGCGAAAAGCTTTACACGTCTGCTTTTGTCACGAATCAGCCCATATCGGTTCCAAACCTTCCGAATGGAATCTATTTGTTGAAGGCTCAAACAACAAACAACGTATACATAAACAAACTAATCATTTCGCGATAGACTTTTTAGCACTAACACTATAAAAAAGGAGAATCATCGGTATTTCGATTGATTCTCCTTTTTGCATTTAACGACAAAAAAAACGTTCCCTGACAGTTCCTTTTTATGAGACGGAAAACAGAGACTTATTCCTGTTAGTGCCAAGCATCCAACGTATTCAAGTTTTTTTTCGTACCACGGATTGCAAAATAAATCGAGAAAGAAACAACAATTAAATTTCTTTTTATTATATATTTGATTACCTTTTTGAGAGTGATTGGAAACGTAATTGAAACAATCAAAAAGACTAATATAACAAAAGCCGGTTTACCGGTGTGTTTTATTCGTATTTTGATAATCTGATTTTGATGAGACTATGAAATACCCGGATGATGGTGAAGCGACAAAATATAATTGATGGAAACAATGGGAATAAAAAAGATGTTAGAACGAGACTTTGGAACAATAAAAAAGGCGAGTTGCCCCGCCTTAAATGTTTTCACAACGGAATAATCCTTATTGTGATTTGCGTCAATTTGTATGACAAAGATAATGAAAGATTTGAAATAACGAAATAAAAAATAAACATGGGATTAAAAAGGTGTCACCTCTCGCCCCACAAAAAATAAATGATATGAATAAGAATTTAGGATTGGAATAAGAAAATAAAAAAGGCGAGTTGCCCCGCCTTAAATGTTTTCACAACGGAATAATCCTTATTATGAATTCATTAATTTATGAAATGAATTTATAACACTTATTAAACATAAGACACATCTGTATGTGTTAATAAGTAAAAAGAAAAGAGTGTGAAAATTTGGGATTTTCAACAAGTTTGGATTGGAGCCCAAACAAAACTTCCTCGTCAGGAAGAATCTCTTTTCACGGACAAAGATAATACTATATTTGTTGTTTAATAAGTGAAACTTGATTATTTTTTAATATATTTGCAAATAAAAACATAAATATCTCAAATGCAACAACATAAAATATGAAAAAGATTTTAGGACTGGATTTAGGAACAACATCTATTGGGTGGGCTGTTGTAAATGAAGCAGAAAATGAAAATGAGAAATCATCAATTGTAAAATTAGGTGTAAGAGTAAATCCATTATCGGTTGATGAACTTACAAACTTTGAAAAAGGGAAAAGTATTACAACAAATGCTGATAGAACTTTAAAAAGAAGTATGCGACGAAATCTGCAACGCTTTAAACTAAGAAAGGAAAATTTAATTAATATATTAAAAGATCATGGTTTTATTACCAATGAGACCGTTTTATCTGAAAATGGAAATTTCACAACTTTTGAAACATATAAGTTACGTGCAAAAGCTGCTACAGAAAATGTTACTTTGGAGCAATTTGCTCGAATTCTATTAATGATAAACAAAAAACGTGGATATAAAAGTAGCAGAAAAGCTAAATCTCAAGACGAAGGTCAATTAATCGATGGGATGGAGATTGCCAAAACATTATATAATGAAAAAATAACACCTGGTCAGTTTGTTTTAAATATTCTAAACAAAGGCAAAAAGTATATACCTGATTTCTATAGATCTGACTTACAAACAGAATTTGATAAAATCTTTGATAAACAGTTGACTTTTCATCCAGAATATCTTTCAATTGAACTAAAAGAAGAACTTCGTGGCAAAAAACGGGATGCCGTTTGGGCTATTTGTGCTAAGACATTTAAAGAAAAAGGATTTGAATTGGTTGGTATTAAACGACAAGGAAATACAACAGAACAAAAAAAGGAAAATTACACTTGGCGTGTAAAAGGATTAACAGAAAAATTGGATTTGGAACAACTGGTAATCGTATTACAACAAATAAATATTCAACTCAATAGCTCCAGCGGCTATTTGGGTTCTATTAGCGATCGAAGCAAAGAACTCTATTTTGACAAAAAGACCGTTGGACAATATTTGATGGCTCAGTTGGCTCAAGACCCTAATTGTAGTTTAAAGAATCAAGTATTTTATCGTCAAGATTATTTAGATGAATTTAATACAATTTGGGAAACACAAGCTACATTTCACAAAGAACTTACACCAAAGCTAAAAGAAGAAATTCGTGATATCATAATTTTTTATCAACGACGATTAAAAAGTCAAAAAGGATTAATCGGATTTTGTGAGTTCGAAAGCAGACAAATAGAAGTATCAATAGAAGGACAAAAGAAAATAAAAACTGTTGGTTTAAAAGTATGTCCAAAATCATCCCCCCAATTTCAAGAATTTAAGATCTGGCAAATACTAAATAATATTGAAATTACTGAAAAATCAAATCATGCAAAACGAACTTTAGAACACGAAGAAAAGGAAATATTATTTACCGAACTGTCTATAAAAGATCGTTTATCGAAAGACGATGCACTGAAAATACTTTTCCCAAAAAGCAATAAATTATTTGAATTGAATTATAAAGATATTGAAGGCAATAGAACACAGGCATCTCTTTTTAAGGCTTATCAACAAATAATTGGATTAAGTGGTCATGGAGAATATGATTTCTCAAAAATGAAAAGAGATGATATTTTTGAAATTGTTAAAGGAGTCTTCAAAGGATTTGGTTATAACACAGATATTCTAAAATTCGATTCAAGTATAGAAGGTAATGCCTTCGAAAAACAAGCCGTCTTCCAACTATGGCATTTATTGTATTCATTTGAAGGTGATGATTCAAATACAGGAAATGAAAAACTAATTGCAAAAATTTCAGAATTATATGGTTTTGAAAAAGAATATGCTTCGATTATTGCAAACGTTACATTCCAAGATGATTATGGTAGTTTAAGCAGTAAGGCTATCCGCAAAATATTACCTTATTTGAAAGATGGAAATGAATTTAGCTTAGCATGCGGGTATGCTGGTTATAAACATTCCAAAAGTTCATTGACAAAAGAAGAAATGGACAACAAAGTACTCAAAGATAAACTAACAATACTTACTAAAAACAGTCTTCGAAATCCTGTTGTAGAGAAAATCCTTAATCAAATGATTAATGTTGTCAATTCAGCTATTGAAACCTATGGTAAACCTGATGAAATCAGAATTGAACTAGCACGTGAACTGAAGAAAAGTGCTAAAGAAAGAGAGGATTTAACAAAATCAATAAATGAAAGTACTTTAGAACACGAAAAATACCGTTCTACCCTTCAAAACGAATTTGGAATAAGCCATGTTAGCCGAAATGACATAATACGCTATAAACTATATTTAGAATTAGAACATACTGGATATAAAACACTTTATTCCAATACATACATTTCAAAAGAAAAGTTATTTAGTAAAGAATTTGACATAGAGCACATTATTCCACAATCTCGTTTGTTTGACGATTCATTCTCGAACAAAACACTTGAAAGTCGCAGTATTAATATTGAGAAAGGTAATGATACAGCTTACGATTATATACTAAAAAAAGACGGGAATATTGGGATTGAAACATACCTTAAAAATATTGATGATTTATATGCAAATGGAAAAATAAAACGTGCCAAGTATAACAAACTTAGAATGAAAGGTGTTGATATTCCTGATGGTTTCATTGACCGTGATATTAGAGACACTCAATATATTGCAAAAAAAGCTAAAACATTACTTGAGGAAATTGTAAAGGAAGTTATATCAACGAGTGGTCAAATTACTGATCGTTTACGTGAAGACTGGCAATTAATTGATGTTATGCAAGAATTAAACTGGGATAAATACAATAAAATTCCAGGGCAAACTGAAATTATTGAAAACAGAGACGGACACAAAATAAAAAAGATTAAAGACTGGACAAAACGGAACGATCATCGCCATCATGCAATAGATGCACTAACAATTGCATTTACCAAAAGAAGTCATATACAATACTTAAACAATCTTAATGCTCGAAGCGATAAAGCAGGAAGTATATATGGAATTGAAACAAAAGAATTAGAACGAGATTCTAAAGGAAAACTAAAATTTAAAGCTCCATTTTCGATAAATGACTTTAGAGCCGAAGCAAAAAAACATTTGGAAAACACCTTGATTTCAATAAAGGCAAAAAACAAAGTTGCGACCATTAATATTAACACAACGAAAAAGAAAGATGGTGTTAATAAAAAGAAACAATTAACGCCAAGAGGTCAATTACATCTTGAAACGGTATTTGGCAGTAACCAACAATATGAAACGAAGTTGGAAAAAGTAGGTTCAAATTTTACCGAAGAACAAATTGGCAAGATAGCTAGGAAAATATATAGAGATGCATTATTGAAACGATTGCATGAATGTGACAACGACCCTAAAAAGGCTTTTACAGGTAAAAATAGTATAGATAAGAATCCTATTTGGCTTGATGAAACAAAACAATATTCAGTTCCCGAAAAAGTTGAAACCGTTTCAATGGTAACTATATATACTATTCGAAAAGAAATAACACCCGATTTAAAAATTGGAAAAGTAGTTGATATTGGAATTAGAAAAATATTGGAAACTCGACTAAAAGAATATAATAATGATTCTAAAAAAGCATTTTCAAACTTGAACGAAAACCCTATTTGGTTAAATAAAGAAAAGGGTATTTCTATAAAACGTGTTACAATAACCGGGATAAGTAATGCAGAAGCGTTGCACGAAAAGAAAGACAAATTTGGGAATCTTATTTTGGATAAAAACGGTAATGCACAACCCGTTGATTTTGTAAACACAGGAAACAATCATCATGTTGCTATTTATAGAGACGATAAAGGAAACCTACAAGAAAATGTTATTACATTCTTCGAAGCTACAACACGTATTAATATGGGATATCCTATTATTGATAAAGAATATAAAGCAAGCGAAGGTTGGCAGTTCCTTTTTAGCATGAAGCAAAACGAATACTTTGTATTTCCAAACGAAAAAACAGGTTTTAATCCCAATGAAGTTGATTTACTTAATCCTGACAATTATTATTTGATTAGTCCAAATTTATTTAGAGTACAAAAATTCACAGTTAAAGATTATTTTTTTCGTCATCATTTAGAAACTAACGTTGAAAATAACAATACACTAAAAGATATTACCTGGTTAAGATTAGGAATAAATGGAATTCAAAATATTTGTAAAGTTCGCATTAATCATATTGGTCAAATTGTTTCTGTTGGAGAATATTAAAATTGTTTAGGCAACATCACAAAAACAATAAAATAACAATGGCAACAAGACGTTCCACTTTTTTTAAAGTGGAACGTCTAAACCCACAAAAAAATCAAATACCATGTCGAAAGTAAAACTTAAAAAAGAACTGCAAAAACTCACCAAAGAGCAACTGATTGAACAGATACTTGACACATACGAGAATAATAAAGCCGTTAAGGAGTTTTACAATTTCTTTATGAATTCGAATCCCGAAAACGAAAAAGAACTTGCCGAAAAGTATAAGAAAATAATCCGTAAAGAATTTAATGTGGCAACCCCCTATCGGGGAAGCATGAAATTTTCGGTAGCAAAACGTGCCATTGCCGATTTTAAAGACCTGCAAACTTCGCCTTATTGGCTTGCCGATGTTATGATAACTCTACCTGAATGTGCATGCCAAATAACAAATGAATATGGTGATATGACTGAACAGTTTTACGACGGCACCTACAATAACTTTGTCGCAACATTAAAATATATTGCAAAACATCAATTACTTAACGACTTTAAACAACGAGCCGAACAATGCGTTACATGGGCAAAACCATGCGGATATGGATTCGCCGATGTTATGTACGATGCCTTTTATAACTACTACGAATAAATATTAAAACCATAAATCATGACATATCAATTTAAAATTCAAATTAAAGGCATCACCAAGCCCCCGGTGTGGCGACGAGTGGAAGTACCCTCGACATTCACCTTCGACGAATTACATGAAGTCATCCAGATAGTATTCAATTGGGGAAATTACCATTTGTATATGTTCACGCCCCAAGGTTACGGCAGTAATCCCGTAATATCAATAGAAAACGAAGATGACTGGGAAAAGCTCGATATGAAAGCCGATGAAACAAAGCTATCGGAAATCTTTAACGCCGAAATGCAAACCTTCATCTATACCTACGATTTTGGCGACGACTGGATTCACAACATCACCTTGGAAAAAATAACCGACAAAATCATTACCTCACCTGTTTGCCTTGCAGGTAAAGGAACATGTCCGCCCGAAGATTGTGGCGGGGTATGGATGTATGAAGATATTAAATCGATTCTTGCCGATCCATCGCACAAAGAACATAAAAGCAGAAAAGAATGGTATGGATTGGGAAAAGACGAGATTTTCAATCCCGACACATTTGATATTGAAGAAACCAACCAAATGCTGATGTGATGTCTTTGAAGGAAAAAGTCAGAAAGGAAAGTCCCGCCTTTTAAAACGGTGGAATGTCCATTCCCCCATTATAAAACAAACAATCATGACAGACTACCGATGTCCATTAGAAAAAGGAACGTTTTACCACATATACAACCGTGGTAATGCCGGCACCAGATTGTTTTATAAAAAAGAGAATTACGAGTTTTTCCTGCATCGTTACAGCGAATACCTCTCGCCCTTTGTCGATACCTTTGCCTTGTGTTTGCTGCCCAATCATTTCCATTTGCTGGTGCAGGTGAAAGAAGAAGCTGCAACTGTAGACCTGCCAGGTTTTAAAAACCTGGCAGGTCTAAAAACCATCACCATATCGCAAGCCTTTTCCAACTTTTTCAATTCCTATTCAAAAGCCATCAACACCCAGCAAAACCGGCATGGCAGCCTGTTCGAAAAGCCTTTTCGTCGTAAACACATTAACAACACCCGTTACCTTGCAAATGTAGTTTTCTACATTCATGCCAATCCACAACTTCATGGCATAGTCAACGATTTTCGAATGTACCCATGGAGCAGTTACGATAAGATTTTGAAAGACACCCCCACCCGTTTGCAAAAAGATGCTGTTTTGCAATGGTTCTCGTCGCCCGAAAACTATGTGGCGTATCATGCTCAACAAATAGATTTAGAATTGATAAAAGAACTGATGATTGAATGAATAAATGATGTGGCAGGTTTCGAAAACCTGCCACGTCTATACCCCAAAAACTACCGCCATGATAAAACGAACCCTTTATTTCGGAAACCCTGCTTATCTGAGTCTGACAAACGGACAACTACTGGTACGCCTGCCCGAAGTTGTGAAAAACGACAGCATAAGCGAAACATTCAAAAAAGAAGCCACCGCCACCATTCCTGTGGAAGACATCGGCATAGTGGTGCTCGATCACAAACAAATAACCCTCACCCAGGCTCTGCTTGATGCTCTATTGCAAAACAACGTGGCTACAATGGTCTGCAACAGCACCCACCACCCCGAAGGAATACTGCTGACCCTCGACGGCAACACCATACAGAGCGAACGCTACAAGCAACAACTTGAATCGTCGGAACCCTTGCGAAAACAATTGTGGGCACAAACAATCTCGCAAAAAATAAAGAACCAGGCTACAGCTCTTAAAACCATAAACCGTAAATACGAATATCTTATACCGCTCTACAAAAACGTTCGCAGTGGCGATGCCGACAACTGCGAAGCCACAGCGGCAGCCTATTACTGGCAGACGTTTTTCCCCCACATCATCGATTTCCGCCGTGGTCGCGAAGGACTGCCACCCAACAATTACCTTAACTACGGATATGCACTTCTGCGGGCAACCATGGCACGAAGCATTGTCGGAGCCGGACTGTTGCCAACCCTGGGCATACATCACCGCAACCGTTACAACGCCTTTTGCCTTGCCGACGACCTTATGGAACCATACAGACCATACGTCGACCTCTGTGTACACAACACCATCCTGTTACACGGGTTGCACAGCGATTTGCCCAAAGACATAAAAACCGAATTACTGCAAATACCTGCCATAGATGTAATCATCGACGGCGAAAAAAGTCCCTTGATGAATGCCTGCTACCGTACAGCAGTGAGCATGGTAAAATGTTATAGCGGCGAATCGAAAAAACTATTGTATCCCGAGATGTAGAACGAGCAAGACCTTCCGGTTTTTTTTTAAACCTGGAGTCTACAACCCAACCAATAAAAAGTATGAGCACGACCTTCGAACGATTAAACGCCTACCGAGTTATGTGGACACTAGTAATGTACGATTTGCCAACCGAAACCAAGCGACAACGCAAGCTCTCGGCACAGTTTCGCAAAGACCTGATGAAAGACGGGTTCAGCATGTTTCAGTTCAGCACCTACGTGCGTCACAGTGCCAGCAGCGAAAATGCCGAAGTACACAAACAACGGGTCATCAAAAGTCTGCCCGAAGAAGGCAAAGTGGGAATACTACAAATAACCGATAAACAATTCGGGCAGATGGAGATATTCTATGGCACCAAGACACAGCCAAAACAGAACATACCTCAACAATTGGAATTGTTTTAATAACGACATATAGAACAATATATTCGCACATAAAACCAAGACAATACAACATAGTATGTATTATATACAAAATATATTTAAATATATCATTATAAAAATGTACAATTCTGACAAATATTTCATATATTGCATCATAATAACATAAAAAAAGAAAATGTCATGAGTACAAACAGTCCCCGACATTCAGAGAATGTCGTGAATTTTGGAGTACTATACTCCAGAACAGCAAGCTTCGGCAGTGGATACAACCCTTCGAATCCATTGTACACCACCACAAACCTTAAACTTATTAAAACAAATGGCGAATCGGCACTAGCAACAGTGAACACTGCCGAAATGAACAACAAAAAAGCCATATCAATGCAATCATTAAGTTTTGAAGGTTTTGACCAATACATTACACGGATATCAAACACCTTAAACATCTGCGGAGCTTCGTCTCAAGTTATCGAACAGGGACAAAGCATCATTCGTCAATTACGAGGTCAAAGAGTATCGGAACTGCTAAGCGACAAGGAAATAGCTGCGGCAAAAGAAAAAGGCGATGAATCGAAACAAAACACGATTCATAATTCAACAATGAACATTAAAATAGATAATCTGGGTAAATTGATTGCCTTCCTGAAAACAGTACCGGAATACAAACCCAATGAAACAGATTTAACAATCAGCAGTCTGGAAGAAAAAATTCAGGACTTGAAAACAAAACGAGATGCCGTTACCGACACAAAAACGGCACTTGACGTAGCCCGCTCGAACCGTAACAATATCCTGTATAAAAAGGATACCGGTTTGGTTGATATTGCACTATCGATAAAACAATATGTAAAGGCAGTATTTGGAGCCGGTTCCAACGAATACAAACAAATAAGCAGAATTCCCTTTATAAATTTAGAATAGTACAATAAAAAAAGAAAAGTCACCCCCGCCGTTTCACCATAGGAAACAGCGGGGGTTTCTTTTGTAAAAAAATAGTGCAATATAAAAAAATGCAACACTACAAAAACAGACCCCAACCCCATGGATAAATATTGGTTTACAACACACAAAGCATGCAACCCCAAGCACCAAATAAACTCTACGACAAACAAATAGTGCAACACAAAAAGAACAACAGGCAACACTACCGATAAAAAACTGCTTACTACAGACAAAATAAAGAACCCAACGCATAAACAATGCAACACCACGAGTAAATAATGCAACACTACGGGTAAATAATGCAACACTACGGGTAAATAATGCAACACCACGAGTAAATAATGCAACACCACGAGTAAAGGATGCAACACTACAGACCAAGGATGCAGCACTACAGACCAAGAACGCAACACTACAGACCAAGGATGTAGCACTACAGACCAAGAACGCAACACTACGAACCAAGGATGCAACACCACGAACCGGGAATGCAACACCACGAACCAATAAGCCAACCTAAAAAACAAGTATGGACAAAGGAATATCTTGAAAATAAAAAATCCGGCATCACTACCGGATTTTCAGGACAAAACAACCATTTTTTTCAACCATAAAATCACCTGAACCCCTTGCTGTTACTGACATAAGCACTATTTGTGTTGAAAGTCCTATGTCAAAGATACAAATTGAAAGCAAATCACAACTGCTTGGAGGAGGAAGGCTAGTAACCGTTGGTTGAAAGTCCTATGTCAAAGATACAAATTGAAAGCAAATCACAACTGCTTGGAGGAGGAAGGCTAGTAACCGTTGGTTGAAAGTCCTATGTCAAAGATACAAATTGAAAGCAAATCACAACTGCTGGTGGATAGATAATCTTCTTGTGTGTGTTGAAAGTCCTATGTCAAAGATACAAATTGAAAGCAAATCACAACAGGTACAGCTTACACAGCGTATGTTTTTTAGTTGAAAGTCCTATGTCAAAGATACAAATTGAAAGCAAATCACAACACGGTCAAAAACCAGTTATCTAACATTTTTGTTGAAAGTCCTATGTCAAAGATACAAATTGAAAGCAAATCACAACAGTTGCACCTCTGCATTGCTCTTTATTCTGTTGAAAGTCCTATGTCAAAGATACAAATTGAAAGCAAATCACAACTGTTGATGTATAGATAATCTTCTTGTGTGGTTGAAAGTCCTATGTCAAAGATACAAATTGAAAGCAAATCACAACTGTTGATGTATAGATAATCTTCTTGTGTGTGTTGAAAGTCCTATGTCAAAGATACAAATTGAAAGCAAATCACAACCCTTGACACGTCAAAGATACGTTTAAAAAAGTTGAAAGTCCTATGTCAAAGATACAAATTGAAAGCAAATCACAACGACAGATGCAGCAGTTGATTTTACTTATAGTTGAAAGTCCTATGTCAAAGATACAAATTGAAAGCAAATCACAACTCTGTAACCGTTATAAACAACTTAAACAATGTTGAAAGTCCTATGTCAAAGATACAAATTGAAAGCAAATCACAACACCTCCACGAATGCTACCACCAAAAAGAACGTTGAAAGTCCTATGTCAAAGATACAAATTGAAAGCAAATCACAACTTTTTGAAACTTGAAAGCATTATACTTTGAGTTGAAAGTCCTATGTCAAAGATACAAATTGAAAGCAAATCACAACAGTAAATATATCACACCTAACCGACGATTAGTTGAAAGTCCTATGTCAAAGATACAAATTGAAAGCAAATCACAACCACAGTTCAATAATGGTGCGTTTGATGTGCGTTGAAAGTCCTATGTCAAAGATACAAATTGAAAGCAAATCACAACTGTTGAAGATATTTATAATTTTGAAAAAGAAGTTGAAAGTCCTATGTCAAAGATACAAATTGAAAGCAAATCACAACTTTTAAGGAATAAGTCACTTTTACATCTTGGTTGAAAGTCCTATGTCAAAGATACAAATTGAAAGCAAATCACAACGTTACTAGTAGAATAGAAAATAACGAAATGGTTGAAAGTCCTATGTCAAAGATACAAATTGAAAGCAAATCACAACTCTTTAAGCATTTTTAAATCTTCTTCATCAGTTGAAAGTCCTATGTCAAAGATACAAATTGAAAGCAAATCACAACCATCAAATGCTTATCCTTTTGAGGATCGTAGTTGAAAGTCCTATGTCAAAGATACAAATTGAAAGCAAATCACAACAAACAAATATGTTCAATAGGTGCTTCCCACGTTGAAAGTCCTATGTCAAAGATACAAATTGAAAGCAAATCACAACAAATGTTCGTTAGCCCTCGATGTGCTTACGTTGAAAGTCCTATGTCAAAGATACAAATTGAAAGCAAATCACAACGTAGGCTCACAAGTACATAAAGTAAAAGGGGTTGAAAGTCCTATGTCAAAGATACAAATTGAAAGCAAATCACAACATGTTAGGTCGTTCAGGTGGACGCCGAATCGTTGAAAGTCCTATGTCAAAGATACAAATTGAAAGCAAATCACAACTATTGCTAGCAATAAGGCAGATAACGCGATGTTGAAAGTCCTATGTCAAAGATACAAATTGAAAGCAAATCACAACTGCTCTTCTCTTACTTGTGTGCCTAACGGCACAAGTCCCAGTCACCATCATCGAACCGGATTTATACAAATGGCAGGGGAAACGCATGTAAACGTATCATAATCGAATTGGGCTAAAAGCCCATCTGTCAGACATCTTTTTACCCGTCGGATAAACAGACTGTGTGATTTCTCTTTTTAACCCAACGAGAATCGAATAATTGGAAATAGACTTAGATACCAGTCCGAGTATTTTAGTCTCAAAATGCCATTTTCACACAGCCTGTAAATCCGACGGCAATGAACTTCTCGAAATTATGCTTTTCATTGCCGTTTGGCTTTAGCCAACGGTCTAATATAGACAGTAATATACGTGGCTTTAGCCTAATTATTATTCATTCCTTACATGCGTTTTCCCTGTACAAATGGTAAACAATGCAATATTCCAAATCTATTTGTGTAGAGAGATTAGCTACACGTAGAGAAGGGGATGTCAGGCAGGACAGGGGTTGAGTCGAAAACAATAGAAAACTCATCTCCATTTTTGATTGGATGAATCAGATACATGATTGTGTGAATCAGAGACTCAATCAAACTATCGGAGGTATGTTTTGTATTGATAATAAACATCAATCATGCGTTCAAATTGATCTTTGGTAAAACCTTTTACACATTTTTCAGGGGTATACGACATAATGTTGGTTGTTGTGGGAACATAACCATCGCCGTTGGGATCAACAATATTTGCTTCTATATTACCGGTATAATGACAATAGGAATCAACAAGTTTGAGCAGACTCTCATCAGGTTCGGCAGGTGTGTCGCAAAGCAAATCGCCGGCAGTGGAGCAATTGGTTTCGTTAGCAAATTCTTTCCCGTTTATTACACTTTCATGCGGATGATATAAACCAAAGAAATGACCAAGTTCGTGCCCAATTGTTGATGGACTAAATCCATCTTCAGCTATAAAGACATAATCACTTTTATATTGTGGATCATTAACCGGCAATAGTGAAATACCGGCAGCCAAACCTGAAGAACTTTTAATTCCTTTTAAGAAATACATGTTAATAGTATAGGGTTCATAATATTTCGAAAGGTAATCGTTAGCATTATAATCCTTCCATACAAAACTAACTGTATCGAGAGCGTTTCCACGAAAATAGTCGATCGAACAAATGGTAAAACTAATGCCCGCCGGTTGGTAATATGTATTTACCAGAAGCAATAAAGCCTCGATTTTTGCACGCGAAATCAAAGTATCCTTGCCATCAATAAAAACATGAGGTGTAATTTCGAACGTGCGATTTATTTTGGCATAATACAGTTCCGAAGGATTACGCTTTCCTCTGACCATTCGAAGTTGATCCCATTTTATAAGCGATTTGGAAGGAATAAAATCCTGAGCTTGTAAACAACTCAAAAAACAAGTGAATCCTGATATTAAAAATAGTTTTACGATTTGTTGCAATACATTCGCCGCCATTCTATTATTCATGATTTTTGACATCAAATTTAAAATCAAAGAAAGTTACTTCGCCAAAAGTATAAAAAAATGTGAACAATGTTGTTTTTTAGGGGGTTTTAATTATTTTTGTTGCGGACATTTTAAAATATTTACCACAATAATCATGAATAAACTCATAATAATTGTCTCACTATTGTTTTTACAACATATTGCAAATGCCCAAATTGATGCTAATTATACAGTAACCCCCGATTCGGGTTGTGCTCCTATAAATATAGTTTTTAACAACAGGTCAATCAACAGCACAACGGTATCGTACACCTGGGATTTTGGAAATGGTGCACCTCCTGTTGTCTCAAGTGATCTGATAAGGCAGATTGTTTATGACAAGGGCGGTAAATACACTATAACACTGACAGCAAAAAATGGATCGGAAACAAAAGTATTTACAAAAACCATTAAAATATTTAATGCTCCCGACGCCCAGTTTAAGCAAACAATAGCAGGTTGTGTTCCAACAAATGTACAATTCGATAATACATCGGCAAGAGGCGATGCTGCAATAGCCGAATACAAATGGAACTTTGGCGATGGTAAAAATATGTTTGGAGCGTCTCAAACCAAAAGCTATGTATCGCCGGCTGTTTATGATATATTTTTCAAAGTAACAGATTCAAATGGTTGCTACGACGAGGTTGTAAAGAAACTTCAGGTATTTACGCAACCAACAAACTCTTTCACCCTCGATAAAGACTACTCGTGTACAGCACCTCTCACTGTTACAGCATCATTAACCGGCATAGAGCAAACAGGAGTTGTTTACACATGGGATTTTGGCGACAGCAATCCATTAACAGGCACCAGTGTGGATCCATTCACCTACAATACCGAAAAATTATATACCATCAAACTAACAGCCCAGGCAGGTGAAAACTGTAACACCATAGTTGAGAAGAATGTGATGGTTGGACATTATGCAACATCGTTCGATATCTTTTATGGCTCATCGGCAACTCCGGTTGCCAATCAACAAGCAATACCCAAAGGTATTCTTTATTTCAAAAATTCGAGCGATGGACTACGACAATACAAATGGCTGATAAACGGGAAGGAAACAATAAACCAAAACGCAGTCGATACCTTTTGCACCAAAGGAACATTTACGGCAACACTCATCGCCGGCACAGAACTGGCATGTCCCGACACCATTTCAAAGACATTCAACATCATTGATATTGATGGCAATTCCATAGTTCTCAGTCAAGAATCGGGAGTGGTTCTAGGAAATGCCTGTACCGGAATATTCAACTTCTCGTCACCATTCGATCTCGCATTAAATGAATGGAATTTTCTATCAACCACAAAAACCGGGAATTACATCAATTACCTCAATTGCGACACCGGCAAATATACGGTAACATTAAAGGCAACATTCTCGCCTACTTGTGTGATGAATCTTTCGCGGGATCTGATTGTCAAAAATTGTAATGGTAATAGTATCAACATAAAGAACAACAATGTTCTCTATACGGGTGATAATCTAACACTCTGCACCGGCGATAATTTATTTTATATGAATTCATCGCTAACCGGCGCACCAACCTGGACATTAAACGGAGTGGACTATAACACAACATCACCCAAAGTAAAAATATGCAACGTGGGCGATTACTCTATTTCCATCAAAGGCACTTATTCATCGGGCTGTGCCGTTACTGCTACAAAAACATTCAAGATCAACAAATGTATTGCCGACAACTTTAAAATGACTGACATTAGTCTTAATAATGAATTGAAAGCCAACGACACCGTTTGCTATGGAAGTGTTGTACAATTGGAACCGGCATCACCTACTCAATTTATTCGCTGGCTCAACACAGTAGAAAACCGATCTCCATTATACTTTTACAAACCAATAGAAGGAATGAACAACATCAGCATGGTTTCCACCCTCAAAAATGGTTGTGTCGATACCGTTACCAATCCTTTACTGGCAGTAAAAGTAAAAGCAATGTTCGATTTCAAGAACACAACAATGGCTTGCCCATTCCCGGTAGCAACAGAATTTGTAAATAGATCTTATAATGCCAATTGGTATAAATGGACATCAGAAATCCGTTCGGTAAAAGATACCGTTTTCCGGGACACCTTTTCAATCGTTACCACTCCGATCAAAACATTCTTCAATGCTCCATACAAAGAAAAAGACTCCTTACGCGAATGGGTTGACACCAATACCATTGCAGTAACATTAATTGCTGAAAACAAATACGGATGCTCCGATAAAATAACCAAGACACTAAGAAAACTAATGCCTCTGGCATGGTTTGTCCCCGATAAAACATGGGGATGCCTGCCCGATGAATTTACATTCGAATCGAGAGACGTTCCCGGCTATGATTTTGTTGACACCCTGATGAAATATGATCCCGACCTGGGCAAAAATGTTCCAACACCGGTATATCGTTTCAATGAGATAACACACCTCTATTGGAATTTCGGCGATGGCACAAAAACTGAAGTTGACGCCGCAACACTTGCCAATTTACTACCAAGCATGACAACCTGCTTCAACTCAGGATTCGATGCCACCGATAAGGCAATGATTGATAAATGTGTGAGAGAACAAGAAGGCTATGGACAAATTTATTGCGTCGAAAACTATTTAAAAGTTATCAGACCTACATTGAGAGCCGACGACAAAAGCTCAAGCCTTTGGGAAACCTTCAACAATTGCTGGAAAAATGCAAAGGCAAGTTCAGGACGAATTGCAAAACACACCTATTCAAAAACAGGCGAATATACAGTTACCTTGGTTGTAGAAGATGAAAATGGTTGCAGAGACACATCATACCAAGTAAAGCTGAGAGTTGGAAAAAAGCTTGATGTCGACTTTGCTATAACACCACTGACAATCTGCCCCGGCGATTCGGTAACCTTAAAAGGAAAAGGCTCAGATCAGGCACTGGCTCAGACATGGCATTACTATTCGTCAAGGGCACACTTTAACTCATCGTGTTCAAACAATAAAGATGCAATCTGGCAGACAAACCCACTTGATACAGGTTCGTTCGATGTATTACTACGAGCCAGTTTTAATGGATGCAATACCGAGATTCTGAAGAAAAATGCTATAGAAATGAAAGGTCCGGTTGGTCAATTCAGTTATCCGATTGATTGTTCCAATCCTTATGTTTATCAGTTTACAAGTAAAATTTATGGAGCCACACACTATACCTGGGATTTTGGCGATACAATAATAAAAGACGAACCAAATCCGCTACATATTTACAAAAAAAGTGGAAATTATAAAGTAACACTCACCTCCACCAATGGAACAAGCGGATGTAAAGATTATGTATATTCAAAAACCATTTTTGCCAGAAAAGTAAAAGCTGTAGTAGACCACGATAGCGTTTTTTGTCCAATACTTGGAATGGTTATATTTGCTAACAAATCGATTGACTACAATAATAAAAACGGAAAATATCACGCAGGCGATTATGAACCATTTACTTGGTTTTTCAATGGGAAAGCATATCGACGAAGCTGGAGCGACAGCGTTGTTTACATTCCGCATAATAAATCGAAGATAGAAGTTACCCTGGTAGCACTCGATACAAACCGATGCACCGATACACTTCGTTATGAAATAACACCACGCTACCCTAACTCATCGTTTACAGCCAGCAAACTATCTATGTGTGGTCCAACCGATAGTATTACATTTACATACAAAGGAATCGACAGCACCATAACCCAGTGGCGTTGGAGCTTTGGCGATACAAAATGGCAGGTTGAAGATACCTCGACAATGGTTACCCAGACAACTCATTTATATAGTATAAAAGCAGACAAGAAGTTTCAAGTTCTTTTTCAAGCCGACGATAAATATGGTTGCTATAATCTCGACACCATAACCATTGACGGATTCTATCGCACTGCCGGTTTCACAATATCAAGTCATGCCCTCTGTCTCAACGATATCGCACATTTCTATAATATATCACAAGACCTGGATTCTTCACAGTGGACGCTTGGAGATGGAACATCATCATCGACACTATTAGATTCCATTCAACATGCTTATGCCATCGATGGTGTTTATCCAATAACACATTATGGATTTTACAAACAATGTAAAGATGTAAAAAGAGATACTGTCATTCGAGCATATCCTGATGCTCGATTCACCGTCGATAAACCTGTGGTTTGTACAGGAAAAGAAGTAATTTTTTCAGTACTCAATCCACTTCCAAATGCTGAAGGTACATGGACTTTCCCCGAGACAAATCCGTTTAACTATATCGATGGTAAAGAATATTATACATTCTATGATGCAGGCAAAAAACATGTCACATTAGAATTAAAATATGGCAGCTGTAGCGATACAGCATCACTCAATTTAGTTATAAACGGAGCAGCACTTGCAGTTGAAAATCCTCGTGCGTGTGTTGGGAACGAAATTCGATTCAGTAACGAAATAGCTAACGTATCGGACAGTTTACACTGGGATTTTGGTGATGGAAGCGATACAATGACCATAGATAACAGTGTTACACACCGATATCTGAACCGAAAATCATATTCCATAGAACTTATTTCATATAAACTAGGATGCAACGACACCACCTACAAAAGAAATCTTGTAAAAATTCAAGCAGTTGATGCACACTTCAAGGTAAGCGACACATCCGTTTGCTTATACGACGATGTTGTATTCTCACAAACAAATCAACTTGATGCAATTCACGGAACCTGGCATTTCGATAGCATTAACGTTGCCTCATATACGCCGGGCGATACAATGACAAAGCCCTACACCCGATTAGGAAAAGTAAAAGCATGGCTGGTTGTTCAAAGTCAGAACAATTGTATTGATACAGCCTATCAAGATATTAGTGTTAATGGAGCTTTGGCTTCAATAGAGATACCTCCAAATGCCTGTAAAGATCAAGATATTACATTCAAAAAAGACAGTTTATTGAATGTCAAAAATTTCACATGGTTTTTTGGTGATGGCGATGTATCACAACTTGATGCTCCCGTACACAGATATCAAACCACAGGATCACTCTTTGCTCAATTAAAGATTGAAGATTCTACAGGCTGCTCTCGATTTGTTAGTAAACCGTTGAATATTATAGATATTGTTTCAAAACTCGAATTGGCAAACGATACCATTTGTGCCGGCGACAATGCAGTCTTCATTAACGTATCGAAACTGGCAACACATTGTGAACTTGGCTTTGATGATGGTAGTACGATTGCAATCACCGATTCACTACCATACCTGTTCAATACCATAGGAAAACATCAAGTAACCATGCTTGCAACCAGCAAAGAAGCTTGTACTGACAAAGATACGGTCAATGTCAATGTCTTTGCAAAACCGGCAATAAGCTTACAAGCCAAAGATTCTATATGCTTTGGTAGTTCAATTCAAATGATTGCAAATCACGATTCATCAGTTACAACAACACAATGGTACATAAACAACTATCCTTACTTGAGAAATAGAGATACCATAACAGATTCGCCTTTACAAAGTGTCTTATATGGAGTTCAGGTAACCGACAGCATTGGTTGTAAAAACAAAGTAGAAAAGACAATCTTTGTTCAACAAAAAGCTCCGATTCAATTATTAATGGACACAACAATTGCTATGGGTGACACAATTATTCCCAAGATAAACACCAACATACCATCAAGCTTCGAATGGAAAACAGAATCAAGGGATATGAGTTGCTTCAATTGTCCTAATCCTAAAATATACTCATTCGAATCGCACGATTATGTTTTATTAGTTAAGAACTGGTGTTTTACTGATACCGTAAATTTACATATAAAAGTACTTCCAACCTGTGAATTTGATGTTCCAACAGCATTCACACCCAATGGGGATGGTATTAATGATATAATGAAAGTGCGAGGCTGGGGTATAAAAAGTTTAATAGAATTTTCAATCTATAACCGATGGGGCGAACGAATATATACATCAAACGACATAACAAGTGGCTGGGACGGAACATTCAAAGGTCGACCTCAACCACAAGAAACCTATACATATATTGTGACGGTAGCAACATTCTTAAACCCATCAGTCACAAAACAAGGATATTTTACTTTATTACGTTAAGATCAGAATCATGAGAAAATTACTTATAATTTCCCTGTTTCTACTGAATCTGTTTCGTGCTGGAGCTCAATCTATTATTTACGTTAACGCTCAAGCAAAGGGAACAAACGATGGAACAACGTGGACAAATGCCTTCAAGAACCTACAAGATGCTATAAATAAAGCATCACAAGCCGGTGCCACCGTTTGGGTTGCTGGCGGAACATATAAACCCGATAGAGATACATTGAACGCCATACCGGCTAACACCAGAAACGCTAGTTTTGTATTAAAAAGTAGTGTAGCCGTTTATGGAGGATTTAAAGGAACAGAAAGCAGATTCAACTTACGAGATCCAGCAAAATACCAAACAATACTTTCCGGCGAAATCGGTGACACTACAATAACTAACGACAACAGCTATCATATTGTGTACGCACCACAAAACACACAAGCTAATGCAATTCTTGATGGTTTCATGATAATAAACGGACTGGCATCGGCAACCAATGGTGGCGGAGCATTCCTTTTAGGGGGGACGATTGAAAATTGTACATTTATAAACAATGTTGCCACCAATGGTGGTGCTGTTTATACAAGAAATGCATCTGTAGTAAATTGTGAATTCAAATACAATACAGCAACCCAGAATGGCGGAGCCATTTATGCAATTTCATCGACTATCGACACCTGCACATTTAATAATAATACAGCAATAAAAGGAGGAGCCATTTATGCTACTGGTGGAATACAAAAATACTGTACCATTTATTCAAACAAAGCAACAAATCAAGGGGGTGGAATATATTCTTCAGGCTCATCTATTATTGGTGTTAGAATATTGAATAACACAGCTAAACAAGGCGGTGGATTATATACACAAAACAACACTTCCCTTATTAATACATTGATTACAAACAACTATGCATCAGAAAATGGAGGTGGAATCTACACCGATAATGGAGGAATATTTACCAATATAACTATTTGCAGAAATGAAAGTGCCAGCACCAGTGGAGGAATGTTTTGTTCTGGCACAAACACATTAAGGAACTCTGTTCTATGGAATAACATCCCAAAAAATATATCTACCGATAATAGCAATTCTTCCTTTCTCAATGTAGCTCTTTCCGATTCTTCGAAACTTACAGGTAATAATACAAAAGTATTTAAACTGACTAATCTGCTTTCCGTATTCATACAGCCAGTCGACTCTATTGGAAATGTAATCACCGCAACTGGAATCAGTTCGGTATTAAAATCGAACTGGCAACCTCAACAATATTCAAAATTAGTTGATGCAGGCGATAATACATGTATTACTCAATATAATGAAGATATAAATAAGAAAGTTAGAATCATCAACGGGAACGTTGATATTGGAGCTTACGAAGCCCCCGGTGCAATTTCATATAGCTCAACACACATCATTTATGTAAAACAATCATGGACAGGCACCGGTGATGGATCTTCATGGGAAAATGCAACAAGCAATCTGACCGGATTATTCACCTACCTTACAAATACTAACACACCAACCAATTTACAAGTGTGGGTACAACAAGGGACGTATTATCCTTCTTTGGTTCCTAATACAGGATTTAAACTCTATCGAAAAGTAGCTATTTACGGAGGCTTTGTTGGAAATGAAACTGTTTTAGAACAACGCGATTGGATTAATAACCCAACAACCTTAAGCGGTGACATTGGTGTTAAACTCGATGTCTCTGATAATATTGAAACAGTAATTTCTATGGCGTATGTCACCCTTGATGGATTCATTATTTACAATGGAAAATACCACGGAATTTCAGCATCATATTCCACCATTCGCAACTGTGAGATAATGTATTGCGGAACATTGAAAAAAATGGTTACAGATCCTTATGTCTATGGAGCAGGAATTTATGCAACCAATACGATTATTGAAAAATGTAAGATTCATAACAATAAAACAAAATATGGCTGTGCCGGAGGTATCTATATTTCCTTAGGCTCAATAGACGGTTGCACCATTTACAACAACGAAGCTAATCTTACAAATGCTGGCGGTGTCTATCTCGATAATAGTCAAATGAAAAACACACTAATACATGATTGTTCTATTATCGCAACAATCGCACCTTATGTCTCCGGTGGTGGTGTATTTTCATATAATAGTACAATTGAAAATTGTGAAATATACAGGAATACATCTGAATATTATGCCGGTGGTTTACAATTAAGAGGAACCTCCATTATTAAAAATTCGAAAATATATCAAAATACTGCAAGCCAAAATGGAGGAGGATTATACTGCGATCAATCGGCTTACATTTTTAATTCTCTTATCGAAAACAATAAAAGTTTAAGTTATGGCGGAGGTTCGTTTAATGGATCGTTCATCAATTGCATCATTGCTAATAACGAAGCAGGAATTGCCGGTGGTATCTGTGAACCAAACATAGTAGAATATTCAACGATTGTCAATAATCGTGTTTCAAACGACTATTCAGGACTTACCCTTAGTAGCGGTACTGTTCGTTATTCCGTAATCTGGGGAAACAAAGGAGGTACAACCCAATTTATTAAAATAAGTGGTTACGGAACCTTTGAGTATAGTGCCATAGAAGGTGGTTATTCGGGCAATTCAACACTTGCACTTTTTGCATCAAACGACGATAATTACGGACCAAACTTTGTCTCGGCATCAACCGTTGCGGGCAATACAACAACCTCGGGCGACTGGCATCTGATGTCAACATCTCCATTAATTGACCGAGCCTTGATCGATAAAGAAACACCTTCGAAAGATTATTACAACAATTGTAGACTTATAGGCTTAGCTCCCGATTTTGGTGCTGCCGAATTTGGGACAAGCGAATACGCAACAGTTAAAACAAAACGATTATTTGTAAAACAAGGTTCTACAGGCACAGGGCTATCATGGAGCGATGCCCTCGGTGATTTGAATAGAGCTCTTTTTATTGCCGACTACATCAATGCAACAGAAGTCTGGGTTGCAGCAGGCACCTACTACCCTAGCACAACTCGCGAACGATGGATTTCCTTCAACCTTCGCGATAGCGTATATTTATACGGTGGATTTGCCGGAACCGAATTATTCCTTGAAGAACGAAATATTACAGCAAACAAAACCATTTTAAGTGGCGACATAGGTAGAAGAATGCGTTCCTACGATAATTCATTTAACATTGTTTATTTCAACCCAATAACAGCCACCGACACCACATCTATCGACGGTTTTTCTATTGCCGATGCTTACTATGAAGGTGATTCAAATGCGTTTCCACATGCAATGTACATTCGCAATGCAAACATTTCAAACTGTAACTTTGAAACAAATACAACAAATGCTTTGGATGCTCAAAACTGCAAAATACTAAACTGTTCTTTTAGTGGAAATAATGCAAATTCAATAGCCAATTCGACAGCTACCATAAATAATTGTTCTGTACAAAATTGTACTTTTTCAAATAATAAAGGAATCAATGGTGCTGGAGCAAATGCCACCAACTCATCATTCAGCCATTGCACAGCAACAGGTAATACGGCAACATCAAATGGAGGAGCTTTTTATGGGACAAATACCACATTCGAATCTTGTTCAATTTTTAACAATAGTGCTGGAAATAGTGGCGGTGGATTATATTCAAAAGGCTCATTAACAAAGATCTATAATTCTCTTATATATAATAATTCCGCCGTATCTGCCGGAGGTGGATTATTTTTAGATTCAGTTGGCTCTGTCTATGCCACAACAATAACCCGCAATCTGTCTAAAAACAATGGTGGTGGAATATATATGAGAAACGCATCGATTTCATCGTTTTACAATTCCATACTTTGGGGAAATAGGTCTGAAACCTTACAAAGTAGTTTCATTTTACAAAACCCTACATTATCAAATATTCATAATTGTGGTATAGATGACACGTTATTTAGCACAATATTTGCCTCGAAAATTAATCTTGACACCGCAAATTACGGTATCGATTCGACAAAACGTTCACTACGATTTATCTTTCCAACATCTTTTGCCGGAATAGCAGTTACCGATACTCAAAAAACAATAATTCGCTATGCCGATTGGAATCTTGGAGCATATTCAGGAGCAATTGACCAAGGTGTTGCATTACCTTTACTAAAAGTCGACATTGCCGGAAACACAAGAACAATTGATGGAGATAAAGACAATAAAGCCCTACCCGATCTTGGTGCTTACGAAAGTAAATCGAACAAGATTATTGCATCAAAAGACAATATTGTATTTGTTAGTCCTAAATGGAAAGGAACAGGAGATGGCTCATCATGGCAAAATGCCCGCGACGAATTACAAGAAGTTATTGACACACTATCGAACAACAAAGGTGGTATAATTTGGGTATCAAAAGGAACCTACACACCAATCATTGATTACCGAGAATTTAATGACAGTACCGATTTACGCGGAAAAAGTTTTATATTAAAACGGAAAGTAAGTATTTACGGTGGATTTAACGAATCAGATACAAGCTTTGTTCAAAGAGATATTTCCGGGAATAAAACCATTCTCAGTGGAGTTGCTCCAAATGGCGAAAATAGAGGAAATCTGTATCATGTGGTATATGCTGGTGCAGAATGCGATACTGCAGAAATTAACGGATTTTATATTACAGGAGGAATTGCCGATCACTTTAGTATTGCCGAATATAAAGATGGTGGCGGTGCATATATGCTTAATGGTGATATTGTTAAATGCTATATAATTGGTAATACAGCATTTCAGTACGGTGGAGGTACTGCCATGAGAAACAAAAGCCGCATGATAAATTGTGTTGTAGCAAATAATTATTCATATCGTCGTGCCGGAGGTGTTTATGGCACAGACTCTTCTATTATAAGTCTTTCAACCATTGTAAATAATGGATCAGGTCTCATTAATGGCGGAGCTGAAATTACAGGAGCCTCAAATGTTGTAAACTCTGTTTTATGGAATAATTCTGCGAAAAAAGATTCCCAGTTAAATCCATTGGCAGCTATTTCGTTCTCGGCAATTCAATCAACACAACCTTTGACACAACCAAACTGCATTCAATTAGCAAAAAAGAACACGAGTACAGTAAACGATTCCTTATATCCAGCATTTGTTGCTCCAGCCTCAATCATTGGGTTGCCAGCAGCCACAATTCTCAATCAAACCTTATCAGCCGATTGGAGTTTAACAAAGAATAGCTCACTCATAAATATCGGGCAGCTAAAGAAAGACATTATTACAACTTCAGATAGCACCGATTTATTTGAAAACCAAAGAGTATACGAAGATACGGTTGATGTCGGAGCTTTTGAATATGGAGCATATCCCATTATAACAACTAACATTTCAGACGTAACACTCTGCGAATTAAATTCTTCTACATTATCGATTAAAGCAACGGGCAAGAATCTCAAATATCAATGGCAATATTTTGGCGTTTCAAAATGGATTACTATTCCCGAAAATGAATATTTTGATGGAATGCAAACCAATAGTCTCAAAATCATACAAGCATTACCTGAAATGGATGGAATGGAAATACGTTGCGTAATTTGGAATTCCAATGGTACTGTTACATCTAATGAAATTGTATGCACAGTCTATAGTTTACCAACTGTTTTCGACCAAAAATCAATCAAACTTTGTGGTAAAGAATTACTATCAGTTACTGACTCTTCATCATATTCTTATCAATGGAATACAGGGAGCAAAACATCGTCTATCGCACCAATACAAACAGACTGGTATAAACTGACAGTAACCAATAAATATGGTTGTAAAAATAGTGATAGTATATGGGTTAACATATACAAACAACCCGAAGAACCATTTAAAGAGACATTAATTAAAACATGTACCGGCAAACCTGTTATTTTACAGCCACCGGTATATCAGCATTATTTGTGGCAAGATGGTTCTGATGCCGATATTTATATTGCATACAATTCAGGTATTTATATTCTTAAAGCAACCGACGATAATGGTTGTACAATAATCGACAGTATAACAATTTCTGTTATTTCACATCCAGCGACCGAACTAAACCTAGTAACCTACAATAATGAAGGTACGGCAATGTTAATCGATTGGAACACAAAAGATCCTGCAGCTATTATTGGTCATGAGGTGTACAGAACAAATGATAACTCAGGTAATTTCTCGCTCATTGGTTCTATAGATATCAGCAAACCCGACGATTTTAAAGATACAACAGCAACCTTTCAAAAACAGTACTCATATTCGGTTACATCCCGCGATACATGTGGTGTAGAATCTGATTTTTCTATTGCACATACACCTGTTTTCGTTGCTGCAAACTATCGCGTTTCCAATCGCAATATTGTTGACCTCAACTGGACGCCATATAAAGGTTTGACATACAATTCATATATTCTTCAAAGAGGAAAAACAGTTGACAATCTCGCTCCATTTGCCACAGTATCAAGTTCCGAACAATATTACACATTAAATGTTGATGGATATGAATATTACAGAGTTGCAATTCCTATAATAAATCCATTTACGATTGAAGGCATCGTTTATGATTATGCTTATTCAAATATTAGCAAAATATCGGATTTAAGACTTGATAATACCGATTCCCAGACAATTGAAAATTTGATTGTATACCCAAATCCATCGAACGAAAAAATAAACATAAGCACCACATTTGCAAGTATGCCCGAATTTGTAACACTTAAAATTACAAATACATTAGGTATGGTTATCAAAAGCAAAAGAATTGAACCTACACTAAAACTAGACTATTTCCTTGACATTGGAGACATTCCATCAGGAATCTATTACATAACGATTCAAACAAATACTATTTCAACATCAAAAGTCTTTGTTGTTGAATAAATTTTAAAACAGAAAAGGTCTCCAAATGGAAGCCTTTTCTGTTTTATTTAATTTTCAGGTTTCAGAGCCTTGATTGTTATTTCATCCGTCACTTTATCAAAATCTATTTGGATTGTATCTCCTGGAACAGCTTCTCCTGAAAGAATAAATTCAGCCATTGGATCTTCCAAATATTTTTGAATTGAACGTTTTAAAGGTCTTGCTCCAAATTTAATATCATAACCATGTTCAACTATATATTCCTTTGCTGCATCAGTTAATGTTATGGTATAATTAAGTTGAGTGACACGTGAAAACAATCCTCTCAATTCGATATCAATTATTTTATAAATATCATCTTTTGTAAGCGTTCTAAATTGAATTAAATCATCAATACGATTCAGAAACTCTGGAGCAAATGTCTTCTTCAAAGCTTTTTCAATTACACTTTTTGAATACTCAGAAACCTTATCTTCCATGGGTTTGTGCGAAAAGCCAACGGAACTGCTAAAGTCGTTCAAATCACGGGTACCTATGTTCGATGTCATAATCAAAATAGTATTCTTGAAATCAACTTTACGTCCTAAACTATCGGTTAATCGACCTTCATCAAGTACTTGAAGAAGAATATTAAACACATCGGGATGTGCCTTTTCTATTTCATCAAGGAGAACAACTGAATATGGTTTACGACGAACCTTTTCAGTCAATTGACCACCTTCTTCATAACCAACATATCCTGGAGGTGCTCCCACTAATCTTGAAACTGCAAATTTTTCCATGTATTCACTCATATCGATGTGTATCAATGCATCATTCGAATCGAATAAATATTGTGATAATACTTTCGCCAATTGTGTTTTTCCTACACCAGTTGGTCCCAGAAAAATAAATGTTCCTATTGGTTTATTTGGATCTTTCAATCCTGCACGATTACGTTGAATTGCTTTTACAACCTTCTTTATTGCTTCATCTTGACCAATAACACTTCCTGCCAGTTCTTCACTCATTTTTAATAAGCGAGCACCTTCAGCCTGAGCTATTCGTTGCACAGGAACACCTGTCATCATTGCAACGACTTCTGCTACATTATCTTCGGTAACAACTTCTCTGTTTTGTGTTATGGCTGTTTGCCAATCACGATTTGCTTCATCAATCTTGCGTAATAGTTCCTTTTCTTTATCTCGAAAGCTTGCTGCTTGTTCAAAGTTTTGACTTTTAACCGATTCAACTTTGCTTTTCTTTATTTCGTCTAAATCATGCTCAAAGGTTATAATATCTTGAGGTACTTTTATATTAGAAATATGAACTCGAGAACCCGCTTCATCCATTGCATCTATGGCTTTATCAGGTAAATGACGATCGCTAATATATCGTTCTGTCAAACGAACACAGGCTTCTATTGCTTCTTTTGAATATATTACATTATGATGATTTTCATAATTTTCTTTAATATTTGTAAGAATCTTTATTGCTTCATCAACCGATGCTGGTTCTATCAAAACCTTTTGGAATCGACGTTCCAAAGCTCCATCTTTTTCTATATGCTGACGATATTCATCTAATGTTGTTGCTCCAATACATTGAATTTCGCCACGAGCCAATGCAGGTTTTAACATGTTAGCTGCATCAAGTGACCCACTTGCTCCGCCGGCTCCTACAATGGTATGGATTTCATCAATGAATAAAATGACGTTACGAGAACGAGCAAGTTCATTAAGCATTGCTTTCATTCTTTCCTCAAACTGTCCTCGATATTTTGTACCTGCAACTATCGAAGCTAAATCAAGGGTTATAACTCGTTTATTAAACAATATGCGAGATACTTTCTTTTGTATGATCCTCATAGCAAGTCCTTCTGCTATTGCTGATTTTCCAACACCAGGTTCACCTATTAATATGGGATTATTCTTTTTACGACGACTTAAGATTTGGGCTATTCTTTCTATTTCATGCTCTCGTCCCACAATCTGATCTAATCGTCCTTCTTCGGCTGCCTTTGTTAAATCAATTCCAAAGTTATCGAGAACGGGAGTTTCTGACGATGTTTTTTGTGATGATCCTGCATTATGACTTTTCCCCAGATCTTTTTGTTCTGCGTCATCATCATCTTCATACGGTAATTCAGCTTTTGGCTTTGGCTGTAATTTTATTATGCTTTCTTTTATCATAGATTCGGTTATTGATAAATCTTTTAATATCTTAGACGTTAATGATTCTAAATCTTTCATTATGGCAATAAGTAAATGTTCGGGATTTACTTCTTGGCTATTATATAATTTAGCTTCAAGATTTATTATTTTTAAAACCTTTTCAGCATTTTTCATTAAAGGAATATTTTCCGATTGTTTTGCACTAAGAGGATTTATTTGTTTTAGTGACGTTTCTATTTTTAACCGTATTCCATAAACGTCCACTCCATATTTTTCGAGAATTTCAATAGCAAAATTATCACCATCGCGAACTATACCCAAAAAGAAGTGATCAACACTAATCAAATCATTACCCAGACGAATAGCTTCCTCTTTACTATACGCCAATATCTCCCTCAGTTTATCTGAATAACTTGCATCCATTAACTAAATATTTTTCTCGAAATTAAACTTTTTTTTTGATTCTACAAAGTTCTATAGTTCTTATTATTTAAGCAAATAAATATTTTAACAAATTATTTATCATATTTATCAATTTAATAAAATAATAGACAAGTATTTAGGTGGTTGTTTACTTTTAAACAAAAATGTGTTGATAAAAAACGGACGTATCATTTTTGAGTTTTGGCTTTTAAATGTACATTGCGCCAAATTTAGATTGGATAAATAGTTTTTAATATATTATAAAAAGCAAAGGTTACAAATGTCAAATCAAGAAAGAATTATACGGCTGAACATAGAAGGAGAAATGACTCAAGCATACATTGATTATTCTATGTCAGTAATTGTGTCAAGAGCTTTACCTGATGTTCGAGATGGCTTTAAACCCGTTCACCGTAGAGTTTTGTTTGGAATGTCAGAACTTGGAAATACATCAGATAAACCAACAAAAAAATCAGCAAGAATTGTTGGAGAGGTATTAGGAAAGTTCCATCCACATGGCGACTCTTCTGTTTATTTCGCAATGGTTCGTATGGCACAAGAATGGTCGTTGCGCTACCCTCTTGTTGATGGACAAGGAAACTTCGGATCAATCGACGGAGACTCTCCTGCAGCAATGCGTTATACCGAAGCTCGTCTTAAAAAGATTACAGAAGCTGTTTTAGCAGATCTTGATAAAGATACCGTTGATTTTCAACCTAATTTTGACGACAGTCTTGAAGAACCAACGGTACTTCCTACAAGAATACCACAATTACTCGTAAATGGAGCACAAGGTATTGCCGTTGGTATGGCAACAAATATGCCTCCGCATAATCTTACCGATACTATTGACGCAATCATTGCGTATGTTCACGATCCAGAAATAACAATTGAGGCTTTAATAGATATTATTCATGCTCCAGATTTCCCAACCGGAGGAACAATTTACGGTTATCAAGGAGTTAGAGAAGCTTATTTAACTGGTCGTGGACGTTGTGTTATCCGTGGAAAAGCAACTATCGAAACAGATGAAAAAGGTCGTGAAAAAATCATTGTAAGCGAAATACCATATATGGTAAACAAAGCTGAAATGATTGCCCGAACTGCAGAACTTATCAATGAAAAGAAGATAGAAGGTCTAAGCGAAGTCAATGATGAGTCGGACAGAGAAGGAATGCGCATTGTTTATACCATTAAACGAGATGCGATAGCTAACGTTGAATTAAACAAACTATATAAATATACTGCTCTTCAAAGCACTTTTAGTGTCAACAACATTGCATTAGTTGATGGAAAACCTGAAATGTTGAATTTGAAAGACATGATAAAGTACTTCGTGAAACATCGTCACGAGGTGGTTGTACGTCGTACAAAATTCGAACTTAATGAAGCTCAGAAACGGGCACATCTACTGGAAGGTTTAATAATAGCAAGCGATAATATCGATGAAGTTGTAAAGATTATTCGTGCATCGAAATCACCCGATTTGGCTCGCGAAACGTTAATGGCCAGATTTAATCTCTCCGACATACAATCAAGAGCTATTGTTGATATGAGATTACGTCAATTAACAGGTCTGGAACAAGACAAGCTTCGTGCTGAATATGAAGAATTATTAAAATTGATTGATTACTTAAATGCTGTTTTGGTTGATCTTGATTTACGGAAGAAAATCATCATTGATGAATTAGTGGAAATAAAACAAAAATTCGGCGACGCTCGTCGTACTGAAATTGTTAAAACTGCTGAAGAATTTAATCCTGAAGATTTTTATGCTGATGAAGAAATGGTAATTACTATTTCTCACATGGGATATATGAAACGCACATCACTAAGCGAATACAAAATACAAAACAGAGGTGGCGTTGGATCAAAAGGTGCCGATAAACGAGATAGCGACTTTATCGAACACATTTATATCGCAAATATGCATAGCACAATGTTGTTCTTCACACAAAATGGTCGTTGCTTCTGGTTGAAAACTTACGATATCCCTGAAGGAAATAAAACAACAAAAGGTCGTGCAATACAGAACTTATTGAACTTGGAACAAGGCGATAAAGTAATGGCTTACATCAATGTAAGAACACTCGACGATGAAGATTATATCAATCATAATTATATCATCTTAGGAACTAAAAACGGTATTATAAAGAAAACATCACTTGAACAATATTCTCGTCCAAGAGTAAATGGCGTTAATGCTATTACGGTTCGCGATGGCGATGAATTGCTTGAAGCACGTCTAACAAATGGTAACTGCGAAATTATCATGGCAGTTAAATCAGGAAAAGCAATCAGATTCAACGAGAAAAAAGTAAGAGCCATTGGTCGTACAGCATCGGGTGTCAAAGGTGTAGATCTTGACGAAGGTGACGAAGTTATAGGTATGATTTGCGGCGAATCGGATTCGAGCAAAAACATTTTAGTTGTTTCCGAAAATGGATATGGCAAACGTTCGGACATTGATGACTATCGTATCACAAACCGTGGAGCCAAAGGTGTTAAAACAATGAACATCACCGAAAAAACCGGTTCTCTTGTTGCAATAAAAGATGTTACTGATAACGATGACCTGATGATTATTACAAAATCGGGATTAACAATCAGAACAGAAGTCAGTGCATTACGAGTAATGGGACGTAATACACAAGGAGTGAAACTTATCAATCTTAGAAAGAACGACCAGATTGGTGCAGTAACAGCCGTTTCGGTTAGTGATGAAGAACGTCAGGAACGCGAGAATGAAAAACTCAATGCCGAAAATGCCGATTCGTTAAGTGACGAAGACATCACAACAGACAACGATGCCGAAGATGATGAAAATCAAACAGAGGTAAAACCAACGGATACAGAAAATGATTAATTTTGTTGCAATAAATTAAAAATCGATAACGGATGAAAAAAGTATTTCTAACTATTTTAGCTGGTTTTTGCACGGTAGCCACATTATTTGCCCAAGAAGAAGGTTTAACCTGGGGAATGGTAAAAAACTCGACAGAAAAGATTGATGAACAAATAAAAGATGCTGATAAAGCTGCGAAATCAAGTACATGGATGGAACGCGGACGCATTTATACCAATCTTTTTGAGTTTGATGTGAAGAACCTCTTCTACGGGATGAAGGAAAGTGATATTATTCTTGTAAAAGCAAGTGCTGGAAAAGCTAAACGTACCGAAGGTGAATCAACAATTACATCATACGAACGAGTTGATATCTATTCAAAGAAAGGAACTCTTGAAAAATGGGTCTATACTGATGATGTGCGGAAAGCTCGTCCCGAACCCATCTATACAGTTTACGAATCCTATATAAAAGCTCATGAACTGGATCCTGAAGGAAAGTTAAACAAAAAGTTAAAAGAAAAGTTGAATATCATAAAAGATGCAAACCACCTTTTCTCTGTTGGTCTATTCTATTATGCCGAAAATGATTTTGCTACTTGTTTAAAATATTTCGAAGCAATTCAAACAATCAACGACCTTCCATTTATCAATGTTACCGATACCAATGTTTTAATTAACTGCGGTGTAATGGCAATGAAGTCAAAAAACACAGAAAAAGCCAAGAAATATTTTGGAATGGCTGCCGACAGAAAAATTGGTGGTGCCGGTTTATTCATCGACATCTGTAAAATTTATAAAGAAAGCGGAGACACAACCGGAGCTATCGAAACCTTAAAAAAAGGTATTGATAAATATCCTAAAGATGCCAGTGCTTTGATCGCAGAAATGGTTAACATCTATCTTGCAAGCGGTAAAAACAAAGAAGCAATGGATTATTTGACTAAAGCTATCGAATTACAACCAAACAATGCTACCTATCACTTTGCATTAGGAGCATTATACGACCAAACAAAACAACAAGACAAAGCCATTGCATCATATCAAAAAGCAATCGATTTGGATCCAACCTATGTCGATCCTTATTTGAATGCAGGAGCAAGCTATTATAACACCGGTATCGAACATTTCAAAACAGCCAACGATACAAAAGATGACAAGGTGTATGAAGCAGAAAAGAAATTAGCTCTCGATTATTATGCTAAAGCTATTCCTTATCTTGAAAAAGTAAAAGAAATATCAAAAAGTAAAAAAGAAAAAGTAGATGCACTATTCTCTTTAAAACAGATCTATTACAAACTAGGTCAAATGGATAAAAAGAATAAAGCTCAAGCAGAATATGATGCTTTAACAAAATAAGAAGAACAATTGTTCAGAAAAAGAGTAACCATTATGGTTGCTCTTTTTTTTTGCCATTAAAAGACGTTTTACAATTCACCGGTAAAGGGTAATATGTTTGATGTGGCATGTTACTATATAATGCTTCGACACAATCTTTGTTGCGTCTTTCTTCATCTGGTAAATACGTTGGTCTAAATCCTTAAACAATCTTTAATACTAATCACTTCGGGATAGAATGTTAATAGCCCTGCATGCAATGCGGGAGTGTATATCATTCAACATTTTCCAACCACGGAGTGGTTGAATAACTATGATAGATATTTGTCATCAAATACAATTCCGTTTTTTTTATGATGTTATGCTTCTTTATTCCATTCAATCCCGTTCGTAGTTGGATGGCTACGTTTTCATTTTCAACGGATTGCACCCGTGGTTAATCACGTTTAAACCCTTCGGGCTACTCAACAACCAAGCCCCTACTCCGATTATAACGTCAAACTAACTGGTGTTTTACTTTTACATTCAATCAGATATTTTATAAAAAGAAAGTAATTATCAGCTAATTTAAATATTATATGGTTGGCATCTGTCTTTCCAATGCTTGCTAAAAATGTTTTTATCGGTTTACCATTTATTAAAAACCTTTCGTTTTTAATAGATATATAACAATCGGCAATTACTTTATTATAAACAATGGCATTTGCAAAATATTTTGCAAATGCCGTTAATCAAACCTTTACAAAGTTTGCGGTCACTAAATCGTCGGTTGCTATTTGCAGTTGATCGATGGCAATATGTAAACAGCGGGAAGCTATTTGCAGTTGGTCGGTGACTATTTGTAAAATGTCGATGGCTATTTGCAGTTGGTCTGTGGCAATACGAAAACAGCGGAGAGCTATTTGTTGTTGGGCGATGATAAAAAGTAAACCGCGGTTACCTATTTGATAACTGCGGTTCAAAGAAATTAAAAAGCGGGTGACGATTTGCTTTTTTCCTTAATATGACTTAAAAACTAATCGAGAGACTTGTTTATATTGGGGAGTTGAAGCTCCAAAAACCGATTTTACATAGTTTTTGACAGAGACAGCAATGTCGAACAAGCCGGTATCATCTTTATAGAAAACTTTGTCACGGGCTATGCGGGCATTGGATAATGCCACTGATGATGTAATAACTGCTGTATTTTTGGCTTTTAGATCATTGTAGAGAGCAGTTAATGTTTCGATTTTTATATCTTCCTCGTTTGGCACGTAAAGAGGTATGCCGTTGAGCAGTTTAATGAGCTTGTCGAGGTTCTCCAACCGGGTATCGAAGCTCATTTGTATCGTCGAATTTTGTTTTGTAGTGGAGACTTCGGTAGTGGTTGTTTGTTTGGTAGCAACAGTTGAGCCTCGTTTTGTAGATGTTCCCTGTATTTTATGTACCAATGCCTTTACATTATCATCTATTTGCTGTATGGTATCGAGAGCTTTAACAGCACCAAGCACTCGTGTCATGAGTTTACTTACCGGGGAAAATGCGGACTCGCGTGCTGCAACAGAGGCATGATAAAGTGCAAATGCGATTTTTACTGCATCGAAGGTTGTTTTTGCATTGGTTTCCAATGTTTGCAATGCCAAAAGTTTGAGAGCAGATTTAGAAGGATTATAGGTTATTCCATAACCGGTAACGGTGGTTATCAGTGTTTCGAAGTTTGCCATGTTTTTAGCATGACCTGTTTCTCCTTGTCGTGTCATGATATTTGTTTTTTAGTGTTGTTAAATAATACCTGTTTTTATAATGAAAAATTAAATTTACATTATTTATTGTGTAAAAGCAACAAATTTGATCTGTTTTTTCTTAAAATAATCGACAAACTACAATCATATTAGTTTTTTTATAGATGAATTGTTTCGTTTCTTATAAAACAGGAACAATTTTTTAGAAATGAAATAACAGATTTACAGACAACTGATATTCAATTTATCATATCAATTTGTTAGATAAAGCGAATCTTTAAATCGGAGCACCACTATTCAAAAAAAGATACTTTTTTTAGTTACCCCCCCTGTTTTTTCATACATACCCTCAAAATTTTTATATTTATTTTTGCAAAAACATCATTTTTCACTTGACATATTACAATTATTACATATTTTTGCAATCTTATTATTTGTGGGGTTTTTTAACATTTACATTACATTTCATTATTTCATCAGTGATAAGATATAACATATTACTCAGACATATCAGATATTTAGTTTACATTATTTACATTTTATAAATCATAAAAAAAATGAAAAAGGTAGAAGCAATAATTCGAAAGTCGCAATTTGAGGAGGTAAAGGAAGCTCTTCATGATGCAGACATCGATTTTATAACCTATTGGGATGTTACAGGAGTAGGAAACGAGAAATCGGGATCAATCTTCAGAGCAAAGGTTTATGAGACACGATTCATTCAACGTCGGGTTATTTCATTTGTATGCAGGGATCAATTTGTAGATCCGGCAATTGATGCAATCTTAAAGTCGGCACGAACAGGAGAATTGGGTGATGGAAAAATATTTATATCAGATATCGTAGATTCTGTTAGAATAAGAAATGGAGAACGTGGTCCAGAATCATTATATATTAAAGACTAAGGGAAAGTTGATTAACAAAAGAAAGAATTAAAGATGAAAAAGGGTAAATATTTATTTTCGATTTTAGCATTACTAATAATAAGTGTGATACCGTCCATGGCACAAGGAACAACCGGAGCAGCTCCGGTAATAAGTGCAGGCAATACGGCATGGATTATTATGGCAAGTGGTTTGGTTTTATTAATGACTATTCCGGGTTTAGCACTTTTTTACGGAGGATTGGTTCGACAAAAGAATGTGCTGAATATTTTCATGAAATGTTTTTTTGCAATGGCAATTATTACCCTGCAATGGGTTATATTTGGGTATAGCATTACATTCGGATCGTCAACAGGTTTTTTAAAACCCTTTATAGGAGGTTTCGATTGGGCTTTTTTAAGAAATATAAACATTTCAGATGTAAGTCCATATTTTGTGTCACAGCCTCATGAGCGAATTCCTCACATATTATTTGTACTATATCAATGTATGTTTGCTGTCATTACACCTGCTCTTATTATTGGTGCATTTGCCGAAAGAATAAAATTCTCGGGATATGTACTTTTTATTATTCTTTGGGCAACCATTGTTTATGATCCGGTTGCTCATTGGATTTGGTCGTCGGATGGATGGTTAAATAAAATGGGAGCATTGGACTTTGCAGGTGGTACAGTTGTACATATAAATGCAGGGATTGCTTCACTTGTTGTAGCATTAATGATTGGTAAACGGCGAAATTACCGTAATATACCATTACCACCACACAACATTCCATTTGTAGCTATTGGAACAGGTTTACTTTGGTTTGGATGGATAGGCTTTAATGCTGGTAGTGGACTTGCAGCAGACGGATTGGCAGCCAATGCATTTCTTGTAACACATGTTGCAGCTGCAACGGCAGCCTTTACTTGGGGTGCTTTAGATTGGATATTAAACAAAAAGCCTACAGTTGTTGGCGTGGCAACAGGTGCTGTTGCAGGTCTAGCAACTATAACACAAGCTGCAGGATATGTTGGAATTGAAGGAGCTATAATCATTGGAATTACAGCATCTGTAATTTGTTTCTTTATGGTTGGTTTTGTTAAGGTTCGTTTTGGATATGATGACACTTTAGATGCATTTGGCGTTCATGGTGTTGGAGGTATCATTGGATGTCTTTTAACAGGGGTTTTTGCAACACCTGTAATACAAAATCATTCAGGTTTGCTTTACGGGAATAGTCATCAAATGTGGGTTCAGTTTATAATGTTTCTGGTTGTTACTTGTTATTCAATTGTTACTACATTTATTTTATTTAAAATAGTAGACAAGCTTATTGGTGTTAGAGTTACAGATAAAGAAGAAGCAATGGGGTTGGACTTTGCTTTACATAATGAAACAGCCTATACTTCGGTAGACTAAACCGATATTCCGAAAACAAAAAAAGAGATATCCTTCTGGACTATCGCTTTTTTTGTTGTTTCTATTTGTTTTTATTTCTCATTAAAAATAACGAAGAAAGTTCCTCGCTTTTCTATGGTTTTATCTTCTGAATTTTTATATTTTACATCATATATATATGTACCTTCTGGAACCATACTGTTTTTAAAAGTTCCATCCCATGATGCAGTAGGATCATTTGTTGTGAAAATGGCTTCACTTAATCTATTGTAAACTGTAAATTGGTAAGTACTGGTATTTACAAAAGCTACTACTGGTCTAAATTTTCTATTTGCAGCGACTTTACTAACGGGATTGAACGCATCTGGTATAAAGATTCTATCTTCTTGTGTTATACATGCTGTATTCGAAACACTTTTATTTTGGACATACGGTTGTTCCTCGTTGGGATATGCCTCAACAAAATAGCATTGATTATTTCCTTTGCCCGATAATATATTCATGACATCAGTGTATGAATAATTGTTCTGACTAACATCCGATTCAGTAAGTAATAGAAATGGTTGATCTTTATCAATGGAACGGTATAATTCATATCGTTTTATTCCTTTGGGCCATTCATAGAAGCCAATCCATGATAATAGATTAGAATTATCACCCTTTTCGGCAGTAACAACAATATTCGACAATATATTTGAAGAGAGAATAGTGTCTCCACAACTATTTATTGCACATAGTTTATAAAAACATCGGTTTAAGGCAACACCTTTTGTTGTATCATATAATATCAATTCTCTTTTTGCGGCACTAGCAACATCACAATAGGGTAATTCAACATACGGTCCATCGTGCTGTTGCGATTTATAAAGTTTATAATGGGTAATGTCACTATTCAAATCAACACTAAATGAAAGCTTTAAACTATTATCAGTATTTACTTGAGAATAATTTCCATAGATAAATGTTGGATATTTCTGTAATATAACATTTGTCGAAGCTAAATTTGATGTTGATTTTTGTGGATGTCCATTCACATCGGTAATCTCAGCCTCGATATAATAATCAAATTGTCCACTTCCCTGTGTAAAATAATGAGAAAATGTTGAATCGGCACCGGTTACTGTTCCAACAACACGATTACCGCCCACTTCTGCTTTATAAATAGTATAACTATTCACAACAATTGGAGTACCATCAGATTTTGTTCCATGATACTTTGTCCAAGAAATATCACATCGAGAAGGACACTTATTAAATACAGCCGTAGCATAAATAGTTGTTTGGTAAAATCGCATATTTGTACTTGAAACACCACTAAGTTTAGAGTCAATAGCAAATGATAAGGCATTTTTAACGGTACTTGTTCCAATAGATGCAATTTTTAACACATTTACAGTATATGAGCTATCGGTATTCAATTTAGTATAATAAATAGGTTGCCCTTGAATGCTTGGCGATTTTTGTACAATATGACTGATAAAGAGAGAATCGATTTTGATTTCAGGACTTTTATACCATGCAATGGTGATATCATTGGTTACCGGATCAACCGAAACATATTTAATTGTTGGAGGTTTTGGGGTAACTTGTGATATTCCGTTCATGCAATATATCGAAAGGATAATTGCTATAATTCCATTTTTAACCTGCGATGATTTCATATAAAGAAGATTTTTCTAAATGGTTTACTGCTATTGATTTTATTTGTTTTGGTGTAATTGATTTCAAAGTTTTGATATATGTTTCAAAATAGTCATATCCAAAATCATATTCCAAAATTGTTTTTAAAGTATCGGACAAAGCAAACGGTCCATCAAAATTACGAAGCAAATTGCCCATCATATAATTACGAACAACTTCCAATTCATTATCAGAAACAAGTTCTGTTTTCAATCGTTCTATTTCAAAATAGACTTCTTTTATTGCTTCTTGAGTTACATTTTTACCAACTTCAGAAGTTATGACAAAATATCCTGCATTTTTATATGAAACTAACCCAGAACCTATTCCATAGGTATAGCCTTTTTCTTCGCGAATATTTGACATTAATCGAGATCCAAAATATCCTCCCAAAATTGTATTTACTATTTGGAATTTTGGAAAATCAGGATCATATCTATTGATTGTTTGCTTTCCGATTCGAATAGCCGATTGCACGGCATCCTTTTTCTCAATTGTTAATTGTTTATCGTCCGAAGGGATAATGACATGATTTGCAGGAGTTGGTACAACAAGTTTCTGCCAATCAATATCGCCCAAATATCTATCTAATAATAATAGATGAGAGTCATCGATTTTTCCGGCAATGATTATTTTGCAATTTTCTGCAATAAAATATTGTGAATGAAAGGCTCTAATATTATTAGTATTTATTTTATCAAAATCTTTTAATTCAGGATACATTCCATAAGGATGTGCATTCCCAAATATAGCTCTACAGAAGTATTTTTGAGCCATCAGTTCTACCTTTTGACTATCGATTACATATTGTTGTTTCCGCTTGTTATTGAACGTTTCGAATTCTTTTTCAGGGAATAAGGGATATTTTATTATTTCTTCAATCAATTGAAGCGTTTCTTCCAAATGTTTATGTAGAGAATAAATGGTAATTGTTGCTGAATGTTTTTGTGTATTGTAATAAATATACGATCCTAAAAAATCAAATATTTCGGCAATTTCTTCGGCTGTATGAAAAGTTGACCCTTCACACAACATCGAAACTACGGTATAAGATAACATTGGTATTTTCTGAACCCATTCGCCAGCCTCAAAGATAATATCAATTTTTACCAGTTCATGTTCACCTTCATTTATTGCATATACAGGTATTCCATTGCCTAACAATTGTTTATCGGTCTTAACAAAATCAATTTTATCAATAACTTTAAAAAGAGGTTCTATTTTACGATCTAACGTATCATTCATGGGGCAAATAATATAACGTACAACAATTTTCATCAACAAAAAGTTCGTTTGCAACTCGCTTGATGTCTAGGATTTGAACTTTCGAATAATTCAAAAATTCACTATTTATTAAGTCAGCATCTCCAAAAAGTTCGAATTTAGCAATATTCATGGCTTTATTTAAAATATTAGTTTCGCTAAACTTAATGGTCGATTCTATCTTATTCTTAACTTTAGTCAATTCATAATCAAACAAAAAGCCTTCTTTTATTTTTGAAATTTCCTCATCAATACCAGATTCGGCATCGTCAACACTAATACCACTCATAATATTACCCGAAAAAACAAATAAGCCTTCATCTGTTTCGCCTGTTATGTATGCATTTATATCGCTAAAAAGTTTTTTTTCTTGAACCAATTTTTTATACAATCTCGAAGACTTTCCATTTGATAAAATATCGGAAATAATATCAGTCACATAATAGTCTTTATCTAAGCGTTTACACATCTTAAACACTTTATATATAGAAGGATATGGAACATTTCGATGAACGGTTAATATCTGTTTTTCTGTTTGTTTTGGTTCTTGAGGTAAATGACGATATGGAACACGGCGACGTTCTATCGGACCAAACCATTTTTGTGCTAATTTCTTAACTTCTTCAAAAGGTATATTTCCGGAAATCGATAAAACAGCATTATTAGGTGCATAATATTTAAAAAAGAATTCCTTAACATCACCTAATGTTGCATTTTCGATCTGTTCGATATCTTTCCCAATAGTAGCCCACTGATAAGGGTGTATTTTATATGCCAGAGGTCTCAACAATAACCATGTATCACCATAAGGTTTATTCAAATATCTCTGACGGAACTCTTCACAAACCACATTTTTTTGAACATTAAGATTGTTTTGTGAAAAGTCTAAACAAAGCATTCGATCACTTTCAAGCCAAAAAGCTGTCTCAATGTTTTCCTTCGGAAGCGTAATATAATAGTTGGTTATATCAGTATTTGTAAATGCATTATTTTCACCTCCAACCCGTTGTAATGGTTCATCAAAAGATGGAATGTTAACTGATCCTCCAAACATAAGATGCTCGAACAAATGGGCAAATCCTGTTTTATCTGGTGTTTCATCTTTCGATCCAACATCATACAACATATTAAATGCAACAAATGGCGTTGTTTTATCTTCATTAACAACAACCATAAGCCCATTATCTAAGGAGAATTTTTTTATATCTATCATACAGATTCTCTTGATTCAATTTTTAACACAGAAATGATTCTGTGTTAAATACAGTTTTTGCAGAAGAATATTCTTCTATCAATTCGTTAAATATTTCTTGAACCGTCTTTATTTCGTTAATATTTGCAGCAACTTGACCTATTTCTATTTCACCTTCGGGAAGCTCTCCTTCAAAGATAGCTTTTTTTGCTCTACCTTTTCCTAAATGAGCCCTTAATTCTTCAACACTTGCTCCATTTTCTTCCATTGCCTGAACTTGTTGTGAGAATTCATTTTTCAACAAGCGGACTGGTGCCAATTTTTTATGGATCAAAACGCTATCACCTTCTATCGAATCGATAACTTTATTCTTATAAATTTCATGTGCTGATGATTCCATAGCAACTGCAAACCTAGAACCAAGTTGAACGCCATCGGCTCCTAAAGCCAAAGCAGCTAAAATACCTCTACCGGTTCCAATTCCTCCAGCAGCTATTAATGGCAACGTTGTAGCTTTTCTAACCAATGGAACAAGTACCATTGTTGAAGTTTCTTCTCTACCATTATGTCCGCCAGCTTCGGAACCTTCAGCGACAATTGCATCCACTCCAGCTTCCTCACATTTTTTTGCAAACGTGGAATTAGAAACGACATGAACAACAATAATTCCGTGCTGTTTAAGTTTTGATGTGTATTTTTTGGGAGATCCAGCAGATGTAAAAACAATTCGAACTCCTTCATTTATAATTAATTCAATTATTCGATCAAGTTCTGGATAAAGTAATGGGACATTCACGCCCCATGGTTTATCAGTCGCGTTTTTCATCTTTTGAATATGTTCAAGCAAAAGATCTGGATGCATACTTCCTGCACCAAGTAAACCAAGACCACCGGCATTACTAACAGCTGATGCTAATTTCCATCCGCTACACCACACCATTCCACCTTGAATAATGGGATATTTTATTCCAAATAATGATGTTATACTATTTTTCATTTATCCGTTTTTTTTACAAATGTAGTGTTTTATTGATTTTTTCAAGAAATTTGTTCTACATTAAGATAGAAATATTTAGAAGAAATAGTACATTTGCAATAATCTGTTTTAAAATATATGTTCTTTTAGCATTAAATAGTCACAGAACTAAATGACATTTAGTATCATGAAAAACAAATATTTATAGTATCCGACATTTTATAAATTAAATATATTCACGGATGAAAATTAAATTAATATCAGTTTTATTTCTCTTCATTCCTATTGTTCTTTTCTCGCAGAAAGTGACAGATAAGGCAGATGCAGTGTTCGAAGCAGGTCAATATATTAAAGCGATAGATTTATACAGAAATATCTACTCAAAACTAACAGAAGAAATTGACATCAAAGGGAAAATTGCCTATAATGTAGGCTTTTGCTATAGAGTTCTTTCAAAACCAGAACTTGCTGAATTGTGGTTTGCAAAGTCTGTTGAACTTAAATATAGAAATCCACTAAGCTTTTTATATTACGCCGAAGCACTCCGACAAAACGAGAAATATGATGAAGCCGTTGAACAATATTTGAATTATAAAAAGGTTGCTTCCGATGATCCACGCATAGAAGCCGGCATTAAATCATGCCACGTTGCAAAAAAATGGATGATTAATCCGTCCCGATATAAAATAGTAAACAATGCATTCATTAATACAGACAAAAGTGATTTTGGGGTAACTTTCGCAGACTCAGGTGCAACTCAAATAATATTTACATCCTGTTATCAGGATTCGGCGACAGCTAAAATAAATAGTTCAACAGGACAACCTTTTGCCCGATTATTTTCAAGCAGTAAAAATGCACAAGGAGAATGGAGTACACCTGCATTATTAAACGAATCAATCAACTCTAATGGAGAACAAGGAAATCCATGTATCAGTTCCGATTTTTCTGAAATGTATTTCACTCGTTGTGAAAGCTCTGAAAAAACGAAAAATAGTTGTAAAATTTATGTTGCTAAAAAATCAGGTGATATATGGGGAAATGCTGAACAAGTCAAAATATTAAATATTGTTTATGATACATTCTCGGTTGCACAACCGGCAATATCTCCCGATGGACTGCGGTTGTACTTTAGTTCAAACATTCCCAGAGGACTTGGAGGATATGATATTTGGTATGTTGAACGAAAATCGAAATCTGATAAATGGGGAGATCCTATTAATGCAGGTGATGTTATAAATACAAGAGGCAATGATATGTATCCTTATGTTAGACAAGATAATACATTCTTTTTTTCTTCTGATGGACATCATGGAATGGGTGGTTTAGATATGTATCGCATAAATAAAGATCCTAAAAACAAAGATCAAATTGTAAATCTCATGTATCCAATGAATTCAACAGCCGATGACTTTGGTATTATATACGTTAATAACTCAGAACGAGGATTTTTTACATCAAATAGAAAAGGATCAAAAGGATATGATGATATTTGGCAATTTACACTTCCTTCATTAACATTCTCTGTTACCGGTATTCTTAAAGATGAGAATACAGGGCAACCAATGAAAAAATGTGAAATAAAACTTATTGGTAATGACGGATTGATAAAAGAATACAAAACGGATTCTACTGGTGCATATAAATTTGAATTAAATCCAAGTACAAATTACGTTGTAATGGCTTCAATGAAAGGTTATCTTAATGCAAAGGGGAAAATATCAACAGATGGTATAGAAAATAACAAGGACTTCAAACTTGATTTATACATGGCAGCTCTCGACATACCTATTGAACTTCCAAATGTCCTTTACGATTTAGGAAAATGGGATTTACGTCCAGAATCAATTGTTTCTCTTGAAAAAATGGTAGAATTGATGAATGATAATCCTAATATTATTGTGGAACTTAGTTCACACACAGATATCCGTCCAAGTGCAAAAATGACAAACATAGAACTTTCTCAAAAAAGAGCACAATCGGTTGTCGATTTCCTTATTAAAAAAGGTATTGATACAGCACGTCTTGTTCCCAAAGGCTATGGCGAAACCAGACCAAGAAAAGTTGATAGAAAAATCAACTTTTTATACCCATTTCTTCCTATAGAAACGGTTCTGTCCAAAGCTTATATTGATAAATTACCCGCAGATAAGAGAGAGATCGCACATCAAATCAACCGTCGAACAGAATTTAAAGTAATATCAACTAACTACAGTAAACAATAGAATATGTCTACCCCCGTAGAATCAAGATACTTGCAACGTGGCGTCTCAGCAGGAAAAGAAGACGTTCATAATGCAATCAAAAATATAGACAAAGGTCTTTTCCCTCAAGCATTTTGCAAAATTGTACCCGACTACTTAACAGGTGACGAAAAATACTGTACAATAATGCACGCCGATGGAGCAGGAACAAAAAGCAGTCTTGCATATATGTATTGGCGAGAAACTGGAGATATTTCAGTATGGAAAGGGATTGCTCAAGATGCCATCATTATGAATATTGACGATTTGTTATGCGTTGGGGCAACCAATAATATTTTACTATCATCAACCATTGGTCGTAATAAACGATTAATACCAGGAGAAGTTATTGCTGCTATAATAAATGGAACAGAAGAAATTTTGCAATTATTACGAGATAATGGTATAGGCATTTGGAGCACAGGAGGCGAAACAGCTGATGTGGGTGATTTGGTCCGTACAATAATTGTTGATAGCACTGTCATCTGCAGGATGAAACGATGTGATGTAATTTCTAATCATACAATTCAACCAGGAGATGTAATCGTTGGATTATCATCTTCAGGAAAAGCTACTTATGAAATGGAATATAATGGTGGTATGGGAAGTAATGGTCTTACGTCTGCTCGTCACGATGTCTTTGAAAAATATTTAGCAACAAAATATCCAGAAAGTTATGACACCGGAATCGATAATTCTGTTGTTTATTCGGGTTCTAAACGATTGACCGATACAATTGAGAAACTAGGCATCAATGCTGGGAAATTAGTACTTTCCCCCACTCGCACCTACGCTCCAGTTATTAAAGCAATATTAAACCATACCAAACAAAGCATTCACGGAATGGTACATTGCTCTGGAGGTGCACAAACGAAAGTTCTTCACTTTGTTGATAATATTCATATCATTAAAAATAATTTATTCGAAATTCCACCATTATTCGATATAATACAAAAAGAATCGGGAACTAACTGGCAGGAAATGTATAAGGTATTCAATATGGGACATCGATATGAATTATATGTTTCAGAATCTTCGGCACAAGTCATTATTTCTATAGCTCAATCGTTTGGCATTGACGCTAAAATTATTGGATATTGCAAAGACAATAAAGGCAAAAGACTTACAATTTCATCTGATAAAGGTACTTTTGAATATTAGAGAATAAAAGTTTCTATAAAATTGTAACTATCTTTCGAATTTGTACGAATAAGAAAAGCATAGTTCTTTTTGAGACTTTATTATTCTATCATTTTAAGAATACTGAATTACCGCTATTCATAAAACCAACAATCAATTCAGCTTTCATAATATATGAGAATAAGAAAGGAATCAGCACCTCAAAATATTGATTAATTTGCAAAACTCATAAATTATGGAATATACTTCAAAGAAAATAAGCATTTTAGTTGTAATAGAAAACAAAATGCAAGGAGCGTTTATTGAAAGCTTTTTCGACACAGAACACTATACTGTTTCTAAAATTTATAACGGACTTGAAGCTTTTGAATTTTTAAAAAGCAATGAAGACATGTCCATAGTTGTGATTATGAGCTATCAATTACCTGAAATGGAAGGTATTGATATAATGAAAAATGTGAAAGCATTTGGAAAAGAATATGCTTATATATTTCTCACAGCAGACAAAACAGTTGAACGAGCCATTGAAGCAATGAAATCAGGAGCAATCGACTTTATTCCTAAATCGGGTCGACTCAATGAAGATTTACCTCCAATGGTCGACAAAGCTTATGAAATTCAAAACGGAAAACTGGAGCAAGAACGCATAAAAAGAGAACTAGATGAAAAAAACAAAGAACTTATAAAATTATCCATAGTTGCCAGAGAAACAACCAATGCCGTTTCTATTTATGATTCACATTGGGATTTAGAATGGGTAAATGAAGGCTTTTCAAAATTATATAAACGAATTATCCCCGATCCAACAACAATAATCGGTCAAAGCATTATAGATATTAGCAATAATGCAAACATCAAACAGATTGTTGAAAACAGTATTTCACAAAAAGCAACAATACCATACACCACAGAAATTGCCATTGAAGATGAAACATCTCAATGGATTCAAACAGCATTGACGCCTATTGTTGATGAAAATGGAGATTTATTTAAACTAGTAAGAATTGATACGGATATTACAGAAATAAAACTCGCAGAACAGGAAATTCTAAAACAAAAAGAAAGTATTACAAACAGTATTCTATATGCTGAACGTATTCAAAAAGCATTACTATCATCAAGCGAGATATTAAAATCTCATTTTAAAGACTATTTTATTTTCTTTAAACCTCGAGATATTGTCAGTGGAGATTTCTTTTGGTTTAAAGAAAGTAGTGATGGTAAGAAATTATTAATAGCTGCTGCCGATTGTACCGGTCATGGAGTACCTGGAGCATTTATGAGTATGCTTGGTATGAGTGGTTTAAATCAGATTTCACAAATGTTAAGTTATCAGGAATCGTTTTCAGCAAATGATTTACTCAATAGCCTCAGAAATTTCATAATTACAACATTGAATCAAACAGGCAAATCGGGTGAAGCTGCCGATGGAATGGACTTGGCACTCTGCCTATTTGATTTTGAAACAAAACATTTACAATACGCAGGAGCAAACAATCCATTATATCAAATAAGAAAAGGAGAATTAACGGTTTTTAATGCCAACAAAATGCCTATAGGCATTCATAAAAACTTCGAAACACCATTTACAAATAATGAAATAGAAATAGAACCAGACGATTTATACTACATATTCTCTGATGGATATGTTGATCAATTTGGAGGAGCAACCGGTACAAAATATTTCTCTAAAAATTTCAAGAATTTATTGATCAGCATTTACGACCAACCAATGGCAAAACAAAAAGAAATATTAGAAACGACTCATATAGAATTCAAGGGGAAAGGCAAGCAAACCGATGATATGCTTGTTATTGGAATTAAAATTTAAAACAATCATATTCCCAATTTCACAGCACCAATATTCATAATAAATGCGTCTAAAAATATGTCTTTTATAGTACAATATAAGAAATATTTTTTGTGTACCTTTGTTTTATAATTAACAAAAGTATTTATCAATTAAATTTAAAAAGAAATGGCAAAAATGACGCCTCAAGATTACATGGAACGTGAGGGCAAATACGGAGCTCACAACTACCATCCACTACCTGTTGTTTTAGAAAGAGGAGAAGGAGTATTCATGTGGGATGTAACAGGCAAACGTTACTATGATTTTCTTTCAGCTTATTCGGCTGTAAATCAAGGTCACTGTCACCCAAAGATTGTTAACGCATTGTGTGAACAAGCTAAAAAGCTAACATTAACATCAAGAGCATTTTACAACAACATATTAGGTGAATATGAGGAATTTATAACAAAATATTTTGGTTACGACAAAGTTCTTCCCATGAACTCAGGTGCTGAAGCTGATGAAACAGCAATAAAACTCTGCAGAAAATGGGCTTACAAAGTAAAAGGAATTGCCGCAGAACAAGCAAAAATCATTGTTTGTGACGGAAACTTTCATGGTCGTACAGTAACAATTGTATCAATGTCTACCGATCCTGAATCTTATGGTGGATTTGGCCCCTTCACTCCTGGATTTATAAAAATAAACTACGATGATTTAGCTTCTTTAGAAGAAGCCTTAAAAGATCCAAATGTAGCAGGATTCTTAGTTGAACCCATTCAAGGAGAAGCTGGCGTTTATGTGCCACATGACGGATATTTGAAAAAAGCATACGACCTTTGTAAAAAGAATAATGTATTGTTTATTGCAGATGAAATCCAAACAGGTATAGCACGTACAGGAAAAATGTTAGCTTGTGATCACGAAGGCGTTCATCCTGATATTCTAGTTTTAGGAAAAGCAATTTCTGGAGGAACATGTCCTGTTTCATGCGTTCTTGCTAATGACGAAATCATGTTAACCATAAAACCAGGCGAACATGGATCAACATACGGAGGAAACCTTATTGCATGTGCAGTATCAATAGCTGCCCTCACGGTTGTAAAAGAAGAAAAATTAACAGAAAATGCAGAACGTCTTGGAAAAATATTCAGATCAGAACTGGAAGCATTTCATCATCCAATGATTGAACTTGTACGAGGCAAAGGCTTATTAAACGCTGTAATCATTAAACCTCATAACGGGAAAGAAGCTTGGGATGTTTGTTTAGCTTTAGCAGAAAGAGGTCTTTTAGCAAAACCAACACACGGACACATTATTCGTTTTGCACCACCACTTGTTATCACTGAAGCTCAAATCAGAGAATGTATTGATATTATCAAGACAACACTTGACACATTCAAGTAAATAATCATAAATATTTATGATTATTCATAAATATTTTAAGGAGCCCTGTTTTTCTCAGGGCTTTTTTTTATAACTTTCCCGCAAAATTTTAATAAAAACGTACCTGTATTCATTAAATTTAATAATTAACGTGCACAGCTCTAACGATTATAAAGAAAAAAAGGGACTAAAAGGTCGAATAGCCAAAACAACCGGAATAACGATCAACAAATGTTATCAGTGTGGAAAATGCACTGCTGGCTGTCCGCTTAATGAAGAAATGGACATTATGCCCAATCAATTATTGAGAATGCTTCAATTGGAACTACCAGGTTACGAAGACAAAATTTTACGTTCAATGTCTATATGGCTCTGTTTAGCCTGCGATACATGCTATTCACGTTGTCCTCAGGAGATATTACTTTCGAAAGTGATTGATTTCCTTCGTCAGGAATCTGTTAGACAAGGGAAAGTTAATCCAAAAGCTAAAGATATTGTAAAATTCCATCAAGCGTTTTTAGAGACAATTGAAAAAAATGGCAAGTTGTATGAATTAGGATTAACATTAAATTACAAATTAAAGACAATGAACTTATTGCAGGATATATCTGTTGCACCATCAATGATTTCAAAAGGTAAATTAAATATGTTTCCTCATAAGATAAAGAATATAAAAGATATTGAAAAAATATTTAACAAAACAAGTGAAAACAAAGGAGGGGAACAATGAAAGTAGGATATTATCCGGGCTGTTCGCTTGAAGCAAGCAGCAAAGAATATAGCGATTCGTTGTTTGCTGTTGCTGAAAAATGTGGTATTTCTTTAGAGATAATCAATGACTGGAACTGTTGTGGAGCGTCAACAGCGCACAATCTTAATCATGAATTGGCCGTTGCACTACCCGCTCGCTCGTTGGCATTAGCAGAAAAGCAAGGTTTGACAGAAATTGTAATTCCGTGTGCTGCATGTTATAGTAGGTTATCACAGTCACAATATGAACTAAATCAGGACTCTATAATCAAAACGAAAGTTGAAAATTATTTGAATATGAGTATTTCAGGTTCTATTAAACTTCTGACCGTTCTTGATTTTTTACACAAATATATATTCCCAGTTGTAGATCAACATATAGTAAATAAGTTAAATCAAAAAACTGCGTGTTACTATGGTTGTCTATTAGCTCGCCCCAAAGAAACATCAACAATAAAACGCACCGAGGATCCAATGGAAATGGAAGAAGTAATGCAAAAGGCTGGTGCTACTCCTATAAAATGGGCATTCAAAACAGAATGTTGCGGAGCTGGATTTTCAGTCTCAAAAACAGATATTGTTGCAAAACTTTCGGGTAAAATAATTGAAGACGCTGCCGACAGAGGTGCTGAGTCAATAATCGTAGCATGCCCGATGTGCCACATGAATCTTGATATGAGACGACCAAACATAAAAAAACAAATAAAAAGAGACATAAATATTCCAGTGCTATTTATCACACAAGCATTGGGTTTGAGCATGGGTATTTCAGCAGATAGACTTGGACTTAACAAGCATTATGTTCCAACAGATAAAACAGAAAAATGTATTATTAAAAAGGAAGCTTAAGGTATGGCAAGAATTGGAGTATTTATATGTCATTGTGGAGAAAACATATCAGCAACCGTTGATGTTGAAAAAGTTGCAGAAGTAGCTTCAAAATTGCAGGGAGTTGCATTCAGTACTCATTATAAATATATGTGTTCCTCGCCTGGACAAGACAAAATTATTCAAGCAATAAAAGAATACAAATTAACAGGAATTGTTGTTGCAGCTTGTTCACCCCGTATGCATGAAACAACCTTCAGAAAAGCAACTGCCGAAGGAGGCATAAATCCCTACCTTTGTGAAATGGCTAACATTCGTGAACATTGTTCATGGGTACATGAAAAATCAGAAGAAACAACTCAAAAAGCAATTGATATTGTAAGAACATTGGTTGCAAAAGTTAGACGTAATGCTCCACTATTTCCAATTAAAGTTCCCGTTACCAAAACAGCATTAGTTATTGGAGGTGGAATTGCCGGAATACAAGCAGCACTTGACATTGCAAACGCAGGACATAAAGTAATCATTGTTGAAAAACAGCCATCAATTGGTGGACACATGTCGCAATTGTCAGAAACATTTCCAACACTCGACTGTTCTCAATGCATCTTAACACCCCGAATGGTTGAAGTATCGCAGCACCCAAATATTACCTTACACACCTATGCCGAAGTTGAAAGTGTAAGTGGTTTTATCGGCAATTTTGATGTAAAAATCAAAATGAAAGCAAAAAGCGTTGACCATTCAAAATGTACTGGATGTGGCGAATGCTGGCAAAAATGTCCAAACAAAAAAATACCTGACGAATTTAATGCTGGATTAAGCAACAGAACTGCTATTTATACACCATTTCCTCAGGCAGTTCCCAATAAACCGGTCATCGACAGAGCAAACTGTACCTGGTTTACAAAAGGTGGAAAATGCGGACTCTGCAAAAAGACGTGTAAAGCCGAAGCTATTGACTACGAAACAACAGATGAATATCTAGATATTAAAGTCGGTGCTATTGTTACCGCTACAGGTTTTGATTTAAAACATTCAGACTTTTTCCCCGAATATGGCTACGGAGAATATAAAGATGTTATTGATGGAATGCAATTCGAACGTCTTGCATCGGCATCCGGACCAACGGCCGGAGTTATAAGACGTCCTTCCGATGGGAAAATTCCTGAAAAAATTGTGTTTGTTGCATGTGCCGGATCTCGCGATAAAGCCAAGGGCATTGAATATTGCTCAAAGATTTGTTGTATGTACACAGCAAAACATGCAATGTTGTACAAACATAAAAATCATGAAGGCAAAGCATACGTTTTTTATATGGACATCCGTGCCGCAGGTAAAGGCTACGACGAATTTGTACGTCGTGCAATAGAAGAGGATGACGTGCAATACATTAGAGGTCGAGTATCGAAAATATACGAAAAAGATGGCAAACTCATTGTCAAAGGTGTTGATACTTTATTAAATGCCCAACCAGTTGATATAGAAGCCGACATGGTAGTTTTGGCAACAGCTGTAATTGCTAATAAGGAATCTGAATCATTAGCACAAAAACTACATATCAGCTACGACAAACATCATTTCTTTGCTGAAGCTCACCCGAAATTAAAACCTGTTGAAACAAATACAGCAGGAATAATGCTGGCAGGAGCCTGTCAAAGTGCGAGAGATATCCCGGAAACCGTAGCACAAGCTTCAGCATCGGCAAGCAAAACAATTGCTTTATTCTCAAACAATGAAATGTCAAGAGAACCAGCCGTCGCTTTGGTAAATAATGTAAATTGTACAGGATGTTTACTTTGTCAGGAAGTTTGCCCATACCTAGCGATTGAAAAAGAAGAAATAAAAGATAGAAATGGGAATATTTTACGCTATGCAGCTAAGATTAACTCGGGACTATGTCAAGGTTGTGGAACCTGCGTGGCAATGTGTCGCAATAAATCTATCGACCTGCAAGGATTCTCGAATGAGCAAATGCTCGGCGAAGTAATGTCTTTATTAAACAAACCTTTTTAAATAAAACATATGTCACAATTTGAACCCAAAATTGTAGCCTTTGTGTGTAATTGGTGTACCTATGCAGGAGCCGATCTTGCCGGGACAAGCAGAGCCAAATATGCATCAAATGTCAGAATTATTCGTTTTCCCTGCACTGGTAGAATTGACTTTATGTTACTCATGAAAGCTTTTCAAAATGGAACCGATGGAATTATTGTTTCGGGATGTCATCCAAACGATTGCCATTATACATCGGGCAATTTCCATGCTCGCCGTCGCTGGATGGTTTTTCGCTCCCTTATCGACTTTATGGGATTTGATACCGAAAGAATTACCTTTTCATGGGTATCGGCTGCCGAAGGTGCTAAATGGGCTGATTTAGTAAATGAAGTAACAGAAAAAGTTAGAGCTTTAGGACCATTTACTGAATTTAAAAATATCGATTATAATTCATTTAATCAATTAGATAATGGAGCAATTGCAAAATAAAGTAGCCGAATTATTAGAAAAAGGAACAATCTCTCTTATGATTGGCTTTCAGACTGGTTTATGTAACGACCCTGTTCCTTGTTTTATTGAGTCTGCATCGCAGATCAGTCAATTGATTTATAATTCACATTGCAAACATAATCTGGCTGTCTATCTACATAAACCGGAAGTAAAACAAGCCAAGAAAGTTGGAATTTTTGGAAATATTGCAACGTTACGTTCTATTCTTCAATTGCTTTCAGAAAACCAACTGTGGGATCTTGAACTGACCATAATAACAATTAATGCATCACAGGAACTTATTGTTTTTGATTCGATTGCGTCTGTTGAACAATACATTCAAACTAATTTCCCAGAACTTACCGACGAAGAAAAAGAACTGATTGAAAAAATCAATGCAATGTCGCGTCAGGAACGATGGACATATTGGAAAGATTTATTTTCAACCTGCATAAAATGTTATGCTTGCCGTGCTGTCTGTCCAATGTGTTATTGTACGCAATGTACAGTTGAATGCAATCAACCTCAATGGATTAAAGTTTCGTCTGAGACATCTGGCAATTTTGAATGGCATACAATGAGAGCTATGCACTTGGCCGGACGTTGCATTAATTGCGGTGAATGCGGAAGAATCTGTCCGGTAGGCATTCCGGTTCATTTACTCACAGCCAAGATGAATCTTGACATTAAAAAGGAATTTGGAGCCCGAAGTGGAATTTCGTCATCAAACGGTTATGCTCTTAACACCTTTAATCCAAATGATAAAGATGGATTTATTAAATAATTCGAAGAACGATTAAACCAGAACAAATGGAAACGAAACTTTTGAAGTCGAGCGATGTTCCAACATTATTCGACAATCTAATAAAATCCGGAAAAGTAATAATTGCACCTGTTACCCGACAAAGTGGCAAAGTATTCTTTGAAAGAGTCTATTCGTACGATCAAGTAGAAAAAGATTATATACAAACCCAATTTTCGGCAAAATCGGTTGTATTCCCTAAAGTTGAAGAATTATTTGCCTTTAGAAAGACAGACGACGGTGTTGATATTAAAGACACTCTTTCTTCAATTCCGGAAACAGTGGTTTGGGGTATCAGACCTTGCGATAGTTCGGCATTCAACTATATCTCAGAATTTTTCTTACGTGAAAATCCTGATGCTTATTTTGCAAAGAGAAAAGAATTAACCACCCTGATAGCAATCGGCTGTGCAAAATCAGACGATGCTTGTTTCTGTACATCAGTTGATCTGAACCCCGGGAGTACGGCTGGTAGCGATATATTGCTCACCCAAATGGGCGATTCCTTTTATGTTGAAGTTGTTACCGAAAAAGGAAACTCTATTGTTTCTGAATCGGCTTCATTATTTACAGCCACTCCCGAAAAATCAAAAGACAACTATCTGGCAAAACCAACAACCAAATTCTCGGTCGACGAAATTGCCAAAAAAATTAAAACAGCATACAACAACACACAATGGAAACACGAATCAATGGGCTGTTACAGTTGCGGAGCTTGTGCTTTTGCCTGTCCCACATGTACCTGTTTCGACATTCAAGACGAAGGTAATAGCGAAGAAGGGGTTCGCAAACGCTGTTGGGATGCTTGTGGTTTGAGTTTGTTTACCAAACATAATTCGGGACATAATCCTCGAAAAAATCAGACTGAACGTCGCCGTCAAAGGTTGATGCATAAATTTAAATATTCGGTCGAAAATTTGGGAATCATCAGTTGTGTAGGCTGCGGACGATGCATCAGAGTTTGTCCTGCACATTTAAACATATTCGAAAACATATTAAACGTGACCAAGGAGGACTAAACTATGGGCAATAAAAATACCTACATCCCTTATCAGATGCGAATTGCTAAAATCACCGAAGAAGCTCCGCAAGTTCGCACCTATCGATTGGAATTTGTTAATCCCGACGAAGCAGCACAATTTTCTTTTAAAGCCGGACAATTTGCCGAATATGGTGTTTTTGGTGAAGGAGAAAGTACTTTTTGTTTAGCCTCATCGCCAACCCGCAAAGGTTACGTTGAATGTACCTTCAGAAGTGCAGGACGCGTTACAAAAGCATTGGCGTCATGTGAACAAAATGATATTATTAGTTTACGTGGACCTTATGGAAATCACTTCCCCATTGAAGAATGGTATGGCAAAAATATCATATTCATAACCGGAGGTATTGGATTACCCCCTCTTCGTTGTGTGATCTGGAATTTATTGGATCAACACGATAAATTTGGTGAAATATCAATATACTATGGTGCTAAAACAACAAAAGATCTTGTGTACAAAAACGAACTCGAAGAATGGCAGGATCGTGGTGATATCAAGCTTTTTGTAACCGTTGACCCGGGAGGCGAAATCCCTGAATGGAAAGGCTATGTAGGATTCGTACCTACAATCTTGGAACAAAATGCTCCCAAAAGCGATAATGCTATTGCTATCGTTGCAGGACCTCCAATTCTCATTAAAATGTCGATGCCTATTTTAGCCAAGAACGGCTTTGAGAACGATAAAATATATACATCGCTCGAAAATAGGATGAAATGTGGCGTTGGAAAATGTGGACATTGTACCGTGGGTAAAACGTACGTTTGCAAAGACGGTCCAGTTTTCACCTATGAAGAGGTTTTGAAAATGCCTTTGGAATATTAAAAGCCTAAAACAGATAACTACAAAAACGTTCCATTTTACTTTAAGATGGAACGTTTTTATTTTAGACATCTTGCATGTTTGGCGGTATCGTTACAAAATGGTTCGGTCTAATCATTCCATCGTTTCTTTATCACAAAACCGGTCGTCGGTCCATTTTGCGGGATTGTTTATTATATAATCAGAAATGTTACGATACGATTGTTCATTTCTGATTATGTGTTCATAATAATTCCGTTGCCATAATTTCCCCATTGTTTGATGTTTCGATTTATATATTTCCAAACAACCACGCGACACCAACGATTTGTATGCCCCCACCATGTCACCAATGGTTACGATACTCGTAGGGGCAGGGCTCGCCCCTGCCCCAATATGCAAAATCATTTTATCACAATCATCCAAACCATTCGTTTTGTTTTGGGGAAACGAACCATTATCGGTGGGGGCAACCGAACATTTATCATTGGGGGCAACCGCATCATCAACATTGGGGGCAACCGCATCATCAACATTGGGGGCAACCGCAAGGGTTGCCCCTACCATTATTACCCCATGTACATGATTGGGCATTATTTGAAATACATCCAATGTGATATTGGGAAAACGTTCGGATAATTTTCCCCATTCATGCCATGCTATTTGTCCAAATTCGTTCAATTGCATCTGCCCGTTGGCAACGGTTCCAAACCGATGTTTTCTGTCATCACAACAAATGGTTATAAAATACAATCCTGCCTGCGAATAATCATATCCTTTCAACCGGATGCTACGGCGATGATGTTTTTGTGGATTGTAATTCATCGATGGATTATATTTCTATGGTGATGAGGAGGGTACACAGTTACCAAACAACAGCTAGTTAATTATTTTTTGAATTATGCATATCTACCATCATAGTAATGAATCTTCCAACCATTACCTAAATTGTATTCCCATTCACTATCATGTTCAACAATAATTTTATACCATATTGTTTTAGGTAGTGATGAGTTCCCCTTACTAAAATTAATATAATTATTATTTTGAGTTTTGAGACTACAAGATATTACTCCATTTTCCACGTGAAACGACTTAATATTTGATTTTGCAATAAAACTAAGTAAAACAGGAGGAATGGCTTCTATCTTTGACATATCCATTGATTCATAATAATCAATATTTTGAATATTATTTCCTTTCAATATTTCATCTAGTTCCTTTTCATATTTCCAAATCCATATTTTAGCATTAATATTAGCTCTTAAATCACCTTGTCCACTTAAACTAAGAAAAGTTGCTTTTGTAAAATTAGTACCAGAAGTAATTATTATAAAGAATAAAAGGAAATATGGAAGAAGGCTTAAATATCGTTTTTTTAATGATGCCTTTTTTAGTAATAGAATAAAAAATAAGAAGGCTATCTCAAAGTACGTAAAATATAGCAAAGTTGTAAAAACATTTTTTTCATACTCAAAACTTGGAACTAGACTTATACCATATTTCGAGAAACAAATAATATAAAAACAAATAATAATGTTCAAAAGATTCAAAATCTTAAAAAGAATATTATTGATTAAATGACCATAAGCAAATACACACAAAAATGTTCCTATGATAAGAGAATAAACACTTATAAGAAATAAGAACCCAATGGAAGAATGATTAAAAAAAAGGTAGAAAAGAGATAATGAAAAAATGGTAATAGAAAAAAATAGTTGACCTACTATAAAAAGGAAGATTACACTCTTTTTTGTTTCAATAAAATTTGGAATCGCCTTTTCTACTATATTCCGCTACTCCATATAAGAATCTTTATTATTTTATGTCGTAAATATAAGGAAGTGTTCCCTTTTTACCCCTGGTTTGGTGAAGGTTCTAACTTCGTCGTATTTTATTATTTCAGGCTAAGCATGAAGCCCCCATTATCTCTTTCGCTTTTCCCCGTGGGTTCTGTTCCACCATATCTTTGTATTTTTATAAGCGGTTTCACCTTTTTGGAAAGGGGAAACCGCTCGTTTCTGAAAAGTGAACCGTTCCCTTCGCTCGTAGGGAATATCTCCCTTCGAGCGAAGGGAACGGTTCACTATTGCTGGGTTACACTTAGCACATAATCGAACAGTAAGGTGCGTGCTTCTTTCAACGTTTTTACCGATGGCGAATATTGGGTTGTGAGGCTCAGTTTGTAATCGCCCGTTGGCAATGTCGATGGAACAATAAAGGTTATTTTCGAAGGGTCGTTAACCAATATGGCTGTTTTGGCTATGCCGGTTACCTCGTTGGTTGCTTGGTTTATAAGGCTGATGCCCACTGTGGCACTGTCGCCGTCAATTTTTATTTTACTGCCAGTGATGTTTACTCCGCCTCCAGGTGTGATGCGTCCATTAACATCGCCCGTGGTTACATCGGTGAGTGTATTGATGGCTATTCCAACAACTGCCATACCTCTTACATCAACTGTGCTTGCAAGTACTGCTTCGCGAAGCTCGGCTGTCGGTGTCGACTTTACCCACAGGCTGTGTTGCGAGGCATCCCATTTGGCATTGTCGCCATAAAATACTCCCGATACTCCCAGATTGAAATAGCCTAAGCCAAATTTTACCGATGCTCCGTTTGCTATTTCTTCGATTGCTATTGCCTGCAACAAATCCATCGAAGCCCTAAGAGTTGGGGCACTTAAATCGGTTCGCCGGGCTACGGCTCTTTCTATCAAATCGTCTTCATCGAGCGATTTGGTTGTTACTACTCGACCAAATCGGTCGTCTTTGCGTTCAGTTAGCGTTAAATCGTACAATTCAACAATAACGCTGCTTTTTCCTGTTGTTGCCATACTTTTTAGTTTAAGTTATTATTATTACGTTTTTGTGTTACATGGTTTACAAATGCGACTAGACCTGCCAGGTTTTAAAAACCTGGCAGGTCTGATGAATAACGAGGACGAATTGGTATAACGATATTACAAACCAACAACGGTTGCCAGCAGTGTACGGTTGGTGTGCTGCCAAATATGCTGCCAGTTTTTCCAAAAGTATTATTGGTATTATGGTCTTGTAACATTGTAATTATTTTGTGTTTCTAAAACCAAATATAAAAAACCTTTTTTGAATAATTGTGTCGCTCGATCGGGAAATTTGTAATTATTTTATCATTAAATTAACAAAAGCTAGCCTATTTCGATGCAGAATCAAGAATTTTTAATGATGTAAAAATATTTTCATATTAAATCACGTTTGATTTTATAAATGAATATATTTGTAACGAAGTAGAATGTCTTTCAAGAAAAGTCGCAAAACGAAAGAGGCCATTGCGATAGCAAGAATTGAATAAAAAGTTTTTCAATTAATATAGTTTCAAAATCATAAATCATAATTAAAATACTATGAAAGTCTTCAAATACCTATCAGTACTAGGTCTCTTTCTCTTCTCGTCCCTGCTAGGATTCTCAAGCGATGCAGACCTAAAAATTCCTAATTTGCACGATGCATACTTCCCCCATTTCGGGATGGATGGATGGCATCTATTGCTCTTCGGTTCTTTTGTTATTATCGGCACACTCGGTATTAGCTTGTATTTGTTCAACCAAGTAAAGAAGTTGCCGGCTCACAAATCGATGTTGGATGTTGCCGACACCATTTACAAAACATGCCGTACTTATTTATTACAACAAGGTAAATTTCTGGCAATCCTTTTTGGAATTATTGCTGTTGCCCTTGTGTATTATCTGGTTATGGCACACAATCCCGAGAGTGTCTATTCAGCACCGGTAGTCATTGTACTGGTACTTCTATTTTCAATTGTCGGGATGGCAGGTTCTTATTCTGTAGCATGGTTTGGTATCCGTGTCAACACCTATGCCAATGCCCGCACCGCCTTCGCATCATTAAAAAAACGTCCTTGGGATGTTGTTAATATCCCTTTACGCTCCGGAATATCAGTAGGATTATTCCTTATCTCACTGGAGCTGGTAATGATGATTATCATCCTGTTGTTTGTACCCCGCGAAATTGTTGGATATTGCTTCCTTGGCTTTGCAATTGGCGAATCACTGGGAGCTTCGGTACTTCGTATTGCAGGAGGTATCTTCACTAAAATTGCAGATATAGGATCCGACCTTATGAAGATTGTTTTTCAGGTAAAAGAAGACGATCCTCGTAACCCCGGAGTAATAGCCGACTGTACGGGTGACAATGCCGGTGATAGTGTAGGTCCTACAGCAGATGCTTTTGAAACCTATGGAGTGACAGGTGTTGCTCTTATCTCGTTTATTTCACTTGCCGTTAAAGAAGTTGATCTTCAAGCCAAGCTTATTGTGTGGATCTTTGCAATGCGTTTCTTAATGGATATATTCTCAGGTATCTCTTATTTCATAAATCAGGCAATTTCTAAAAAGAAATACGGCGATCTTCTTGAATTCGATTTTGAAGAAGCTTTAACCCGTTTAATCTGGATTGCAGCCATCTCGTGTATAACAATTTGCTATATTATGAGTTACTTACTTATTGGAGATATAACAATCAATGGTCATGAACTTCCTCACCTATGGGTTAAATTAGCAACCATCATCAGTTGCGGAACTCTAGCCGCGGTTCTTATTCCTGAATTTACTAAAAAATTCACCAGTTCAAAATCCGATCATGTTCACGAAATAGTAACAGCATCACGCGAAGGCGGAGCATCATTAACCATTCTTTCGGGTATTGTAGCAGGAAACTTTGCAGCATACTGGATGGGATTATTAATGGTTGGCTTGATGGCTATGGGGTATTTCATCGGCGAACATCTTGGATTAGATAATGTAATGGGTTATCAAAGTATTTTTGCTTTCGGACTCGTTGCTTTTGGATTCTTATGTATGGGACCGGTAACAATAGCTGTCGATAGCTATGGACCGGTAACCGACAATGCACAGTCAGTATTTGAACTTGCACAAACAGAACATATACCCGGCATCAGCGAAGAAATAAAACGCGATTTTGGATTTACCCCCGATTTTGAATTAGGGAAACATTATCTGGAAGCAAACGACTCTGCCGGTAATACATTTAAAGCTACAGCAAAACCTGTTTTAATCGGTACGGCTGTTGTTGGTGCCACCACCATGATTTTCTCAATCATCCTTTTATTGAAAAGTGTTGGTATGTTAAGCATCGAACTAACACAAGCACCAATTATTCTGGGACTTATCACCGGAGGTGCAATGGTATTCTGGTTCTCGGGAGCATCAATCCAAGCTGTTACCACCGGAGCATATCGTGCAGTTGCCTACATTAAGAAAAACATGCGACTCGACAAAACAGAAGCCGATACAAACGATTCAATTGAAGTGGTTAAGATTTGTACACAATACGCACAAAAAGGGATGTGGAATATCTTCATCACTCTTATGACAGCTACTTTAGCATTTGCCTTATTCGATCCGAACTTCTTTGTAGCCTATCTGATTTCAATAGCAGTATTTGGTTTATTCCAAGCACTCTATATGGCTAATGCCGGCGGTGCATGGGATAATGCTAAAAAACTTGTAGAAGTAGACTTACAAGAAAAGAACACTCCACTTCACGAAGCAACCGTAGTTGGCGACACTGTTGGTGATCCATTTAAAGATACAACCTCAGTAGCATTAAACCCAATAATTAAATTCTCGACGTTATTTGGTTTATTAGCCGTAGAAATTGCAGTTAACATGTCAAGTGTCGATGCCAATGGAGTTAAACATTATACAATAGCACATTGGATTATTGCCAGTATTCTGTTAGCAATATCTCTTTTCTTTGCATGGAGATCATTCTACAAAACAAGAATAGATATTAACGAAAAGTAATTCTGTAACTTATATTAGAAAGGCTTGAACCATAAAATATTCAAGCCTTTTTTTATGAACTTTTTTACACAAAAACCTTATTATCCCACAAAATCGAATATCTTTGTTTTATCTTATTATTATAATACATTTATAAACACAAAATATATAATTCAATGAAACCTACACACATAGAACACATTGGTATTGCTGTTAAAAATTTAGAAGAACAGATTAAGTACTACGAAGAAGTTTTAGGATTAAAATGCTATAGCATTGAAGAAGTTCCTGAACAAAAGGTAAAGACAGCCTTTTTCATGGTTGGTCAAACAAAATTAGAGTTGTTGGAATCAACAGATCCAGAAGGTCCTGTTGGAAAATTTGTTGCAAACAAAGGAGAAGGCGTTCATCACATTGCGTATGCAGTTGATAGCGTTCAACCAATGATTGATAGTATCGAAGCAAAAGGCGTTAGGCTTATTGACAAAACACCAAGAAAAGGTGCTGAAGGTTTGAATATAGCCTTTTTACATCCAAAATCTACATTTGGTGTTTTAACTGAAATTTGTGAAGATCCAAAGAAAAAATAAAAAGATAAAGAAATGAACAATCAAGAAAAGTTACAAGAACTTAAAAAGTTAAGAGAAAAAGCCATTCTTGGCGGAGGCGAAAAACGTATTCAATCCCAACATGAAAAAGGTAAATTAACTGCTCGCGAACGTATTGAATTACTTCTTGATGAAGGAAGTTTTGATGAATTCGATATGTTTAAACTACATCGTTGCGTAAACTTCGAATTAGATAAACAACAATTTTTAACAGATGGTGTTGTTACAGGAAGTGGAACAATTGATGGCAGGGTTGTATTTGTATTTGCTCAGGATTTTACAATTTTCGGAGGCTCATTGAGCGAAACAATGGCCGAAAAAATATGCAAAGTTATGGATATGGCTCTTAAAGCCGGAGCACCATGTATTGGCCTTAACGATTCTGGAGGAGCTCGTATCCAGGAAGGTATTCAAAGCTTAGCCGGATATGCAGAAATATTCCAAAGAAATATTATGGCATCGGGTGTTATTCCTCAAATTTCAGCTATCGTTGGTCCATGTGCCGGTGGAGCTGTTTACTCTCCTGCCCTAACCGATTTCATTTACATGACAGAAGAAAACAGTTACATGTTCTTAACAGGACCAAAAGTTGTTAAAACGGTAACAGCTGAAGATATTACGGTTGACAATCTTGGAGGTGCAAGAGTTCATGCTTCAAAATCAGGAGTTGCACATTTTGTAGCTGAAAGTGAAGAAGAATTATTATATTCAATCAGACAATTGATTTCTTACATTCCTCAAAACAATCTGGAAGATGCACCAATAATACCAAACGATGATCCAATTGATAGAACAGAAGATGCATTAAATACAATCATCCCAGATACTGCAAATAAGCCTTACGACGTTCTTAGCGTTGTCAATTTGATTGTTGATAATGGGGAATTCTTTGAAGTTCATAAAGATTATGCAAAAAACATACTTGTTGGATTTGCCAGATTTGACGGACGTTCAGTGGGCATTGTAGCTAATCAACCAAAATACCTTGCAGGTGTACTTGATATTGAAGCATCACGCAAAGCTGCCCGTTTCGTTCGTTTTTGCGATGCATTTAACATTCCTATTGTAACGTTTGTAGATGTACCAGGATTCTTACCGGGAAGTCAACAAGAATATGGTGGCGTTATCACACATGGTGCAAAATTATTATTTGCTTATGGTGAAGCTACTGTTCCCAAAATCACGGTTACAATGCGTAAATCATACGGAGGAGCACATATCGTAATGAGTTGTAAACAACTTCGTGGCGATATTAACTTTGCTTGGCCTAGTGCTGAAATCGCTGTTATGGGTGCCGATGGAGCTGTTGAAGTTCTTTATGGCAAAGAAATTTCGGCTTGTAAAACTCCTGAAGAAAAAGCAAAAGTTGCTCAAGAAAAGAAAGACGAATACAACAATCTATTTATCACACCTTATCAAGCAGCAAAATACGGTTTTGTTGATGATGTAATTGAACCGAGTACTACTCGTTTCAAAATAATCAGAGCATTACAAACCGTAAGCACAAAAAGAGATAGTAATCCACCAAAGAAACATTGCAATATTCCTTTGTAGTATGATCTTCTTACAATAAAAAAGGAGGCTGTCTAAAAAATTTAGACAGCCTCCTTTTTTTTGATTATAATGAAAAATAAGAAAAATCTATTCGTTGCGTAACAGCTTTAAAAGTTACTCCAATTTAAGAATATATGGTAACTTCATCTGTAAACCTTGTTGTTTATTTAATTGCTTAAAAGCTTCGAAATAGTTTTTATAGTCACCAAAATATTCAGTTATTTTATCTTCCTGCATTTTTGATTTAAGCCCATGCATAATAACTTCCATTGCCGATTCTTCCTTCGGATAATATGCCACATCATACGAATTCCCCAATTTAGCTTTTTGAGATGCCGATTTTATCGCTTCAGTCAAGCCACCACGTTTATCAATCAAATGCAATCGTAATGCATCATTACCACTCCAAATCCGTCCTTGTCCAATACTATCAACAAGAGATGTGGACAAATGACGACCTTTCGAAACATGTTCTATAAATTTTTGATAAGTCAAATCGACTTCCCGACGAATTACAGATTCTTCATAAGGTGTTAATCCTCGAGTTACGGTACCGATATCAGCAAATCTGTTAGTCTTTACAATATCAGTTGAAAGACCAACATTTTCAAGTAATTTGCTTGCATCAAACAATAATCCATAAACTCCTATACTACCGGTTAAGGTCAATGGATTGGCAAACAACTCAGCTCCCGGACAAGCAATATAATAACCTCCCGAAGCACAATAATCGCCCATTGAGATGACAACTGGTTTTTCGCGAGCGGTTAGTGAAACTTCACGCCAAATAGATTCTGAGGCTAATGAAGATCCTCCTCCTGTGTTTAATCGAAAAACAATTGTTTTAACAGACGAATCATTACGAAGTTCGCGAAACAGACGCGAATATTTTTCAGAGCCTATATTATTATCATCACCCATACCTGGTACGATATCACCTTGTGCTATTACAACAGCAACTTTTGTTGACGAATTTAAAGCCTCTTCTTTATCTTTAGCGTGAGATTCAATATAATCAGATAGTTGTAAAGATGGAACTTTGTCATTTTTAGAAAGATGTAATGAATCCTTTATCTGAGTAATTATTTGGTCATAATATTTCAAACTATCTAACAGTTTATATTTAACTGCCAAATCGCCATTTCGCACCAAAATACTATCTGCAAGTCGATTCAACTCTAATGGTTTTATATGTCTTGATTCGCCGATTTCAAAGATTACATGTTTCCAAACAGCATCAATAAAAACTTGATGTTGTTCCCTGTTTTCTGCACTCATTTTATCATTGGCAAACATTTCGATTGCTCCTTTATATTTTCCATGTCGAATGGGTTCTGATTTTATACCTATTTTATCAAAGGTATTCTTCAAAAAGATCAATTGCGATGATATTCCTCGAAACTCAAGAATTCCTTCGGGATTCATATAAACTTTATTTGCTACAGAACTTAAATAATATGCTGATTGGGAATAATAATCGCTGTAAGCTATAATAAATTTACCTGATTTTTTAAATTCCAACAATGCATCACGAATTTCTTCAACGGTCTCATAACTTGCTTGAATATATCCGACATTCAATAAAATACATCGAATTTTAGTATCGTAGACCGCGTTATGAATATTATCAATGATATCATTTAAACCAAGATTTTGATCTGTCGACATTGACAAAAAGCTAAAATTTTTTAATGGGTTATTTGGCGCCTTTTCCAAAATCGGTTGATCAAGTTTAATTACCAAAACTGAATTTTCTTTTATATCATTTGCCTTTTCATCTGACATTGTAATAGCAACTACAGAAACGACAACGATTCCGAGTACCACAAAAAACATTAGTAACCCTACAAATGTACCTGTGATTACAGCAAACGTGTATTTTAAAAATTTCAACATTTTTTACTTATTTTTTTGTTTAGAGATCTCTTATTCAAAAATAATTGTTTTATTATCATAGACAAGCGTTTGACGTTGAATATGTGCCCATACAGCTTTTGCCAATACAATTTTTTCCAAATCAAGACCTTTACGGATCATATTATCAACAGAATCTTTATGAGTAACAGGAACGACACCTTGAGCTATTATTGGACCGGCATCTAACTCGGCCGTAACATAATGACTTGTTGCCCCGATCAATTTAACACCTCGCTCGTATGCCGAATGATATGGTTTAGCTCCCGGAAATGCTGGTAAAAACGAATGATGAATATTAATAATTCTGTTTGGAAATCGCTGAATCATGGAATCTGAAATCACTTGCATATAGCGAGCAAGGACTATCAGATTTACATCATGTTTTTGCAATAAAGCTATTTCTTGTTCTTCTTGTTCTTGTTTATTTTTATTAGTAACAGGAAAATAGTAAAACGGTAAATTAAATTCATCGGCAATATACTTTAATGACTCATGATTACTTATAATCATAGGGATTTCCACATCCCATTCACCCGAACGCTGACGCGACAACATATCGTAAACACAATGAGAAAGTTTCGAAATAAAAATTGCCATTCGAACTTTTTGATCATCAAAATAGATATGCCATTTCATCTGAAATCTTTCGCCAATAAGGGTATTAAAGAAATCGCCTATTTTTTCTCTTGGTATCAAAAAATCGTTCAAATCCCACTTTGCTCGCATGAAAAAAACTTCTTCATGATGATCAACATGTTGATCCAGTTCTATTATATTTCCATTGTTATTATGGATAAACTCTGTTACTGTTGCAATAATTCCTTTTTGATCAGGACAATGAATAAGGATCGTTGCTGTGTTTTGTTTTTTTATTATCATTTTTAAATATTATAATTCGTTTGCCAATTCATCGGTCATTTCCAAACAATGAAAAACCATCGTAACATCTTCATCGTCTTCCAATGCATCGATAAACTTCATAACACGTAAAGCGTCTTCCAAGGGAAGCATTTTATATTCGTTCGGGATTCTTTGTAATTCAGCTTTTGCAACTTCAATCTTAAGATCATCAAGTTTCTTTTGAACGCTGCCAAAGTCTTCGAATGAACAAACAACAACAACTGTTTCATTTTCATATTCAACATCTTCGACACCGGCATCAATCAATGCCATTTCAAAATCATCGTTGCTCATTTTAACATTCGTTTTTGCTATTTCAAAAACACCTTTTCTTTGAAACACAAAACGAAGAGATCCATTATTCCCAACATTTCCTCCATGTTTTGAAAAAATGAGACGTATATTTTTAATCGTACGATTGGTATTGTTTGTCAGACATTCAACAAAAACAGGAATTGCACATGGACCATACCCTTCAAATGTACATTCATCTAATGTTTCGCCACCTTCTGCTTTTGCTATTGCCCGTTGAATATTTTCTTTGGGCATATTTACACCTTTTGCATTTTGAATAGCAATTCGAAGACGAGAATTTGCATCAGCATCTCCACCTCCGCCTACTTTTACAGCAACCATTATCTCTTTTACAACTCGGGTAAACATCTGCGATCGTTTCGCATCAAGCGAGCCTTTCTTTCTCTTTATTGTTGACCATTTACTGTGTCCAGACATTGTATTATTAAGTTTTAAATCCTTTTATATATGCAAATGTAACGCATTTTCTATTTCATTTTACTATGTTTGCATGGCTAGATTATTTTTGACTTATCTAATATATATGACCAGTATAGGTTTACTTTCAGACACACATGGATATATTGACAAACGAATGCTTGACATCCTTGCCGACTGCGACGAAATATGGCATGCCGGCGATATTGGTTCTATTGAAGTAATTGAGAAACTTGAAAAGACAAAAAAGTTGCGAGCTGTTTATGGGAACATTGATGGTCAAAACATTAGACAGATTTGCCCTCAAAAATTACGTTTCAACATAGAAGGACTTGACGTCTTTATAACCCATATTGGAGGATATCCTGGAAAGTATGAAAACGAGATTAAACCAATTTTGCAAACCAATCCTCCAAAGCTTTTTATTTGCGGACACTCACACATGTTGCGTGTAATGAACGACTCGAAATTTGATTTGTTGTATATGAACCCTGGAGCTGTAGGCAAATACGGTTTTCAACTAAAAAGAACCTTACTGTTATTTGATATTGAAAACAGTATTTGCCAAAACCTTCGAGTTATTGAATGGGACAAATAAAAAAAGCAACATTTTTTTGCAAACGACGTACTATTTAGCCTATTCACAGTCTATAGTTAAAATTGATTATTCATGAAGAATATTTACTTATTTATTACTTCAATATTCATAATTACACTACTTCCCATTCGAAGTATTGAAATGCCATATTCAATAACAAACGAAAGACAAGCTTTAACAATCCCAACGAATAAATATGTTTATTATATTGAGGATAAAAAAGGAACAATAACTATCGACTCATTGCTCCACAATGCCAACCATTATCGATTTAAATTAACGAATGATAAAAGCTTGAATTTCGGTTTTACCAATAGTACTATTTGGCTTAAAATATCAATCAATAACCAAACAAAATTAAATAAAGACTTCTTTTTTTCAATAGACTATCCATTACTGAATGAAGTTACACTTTATGAAACGTTAAATGCACAAATAATACGCAGAATCAAAACAGGAGAAAGCGTTCCTTTTAATTCGCGTGAAATTAAAGATAAATCGTTCGTTTTCCTTTTCAGCAATGCTCCATTACAACAAAAAACGTATTTTGTTAGAATATTCAATAATGGAGAACCTCTTCGAATACCGTTGCATATCAACAGTCCAATTCATGAAAAAGAAGTTCAAACAATTCAGATTGTAGGCATTGCGATTTATTATGGATATTTACTTTTTAGTATTTTACTAAATACTCTTTTATTCTTTAATTTCAAAAAAAGACAATATTTCTATTTTGGTGGATTTGTATGCACATTCGCTCTATTTATTTTTATTGGAGATGGATATGCATATCAATATTTTTGGCCGTCATTCCCATGGTTTGCCAATCATTCAATAATTATGACAACGGCATTCACCAATTTCTTTATGCTAGCATTTTCTCGGGATTTTCTTAACTATAAAGGATTTTTAAAATATATCTGCAATATATTTTTCGCAATATTTATTCTATTTTTCTTATTTGCATTTACCAATTATCCGATCTATCAATATTCCGTAAGATTTGCAAACGTAATAACATTCATTACAATTTTATATATTTTTATCTCATCGATTATTTGCATCAGGAAACGAAACTCACTATATAATTTGGTCTTTTTAATGGCTTTTTTATTCGTAATGACCGGAACAACCATGTATATTTTGAGGAATTTCAATTTATTATCAGGATCCTATATTATACAATATGCTATAAAAATAGGTTTTATATTACAAATTATGGTTCTTACATTTGCTTTAATAATCAAGTTTAAAATGGATATAACAGATGTAAACATTACACTTGAACGTGAAGTTACAGAACAAACAGCAGAAATTAGAGCTCAAAACGATAAACTTTTAGAGCACAATACAAAAATAGAATTACAGTCGAAAGAAATTACAGATAGTATTATATATGCCAAACGTATCCAATCAGCAATATTACCAGAACATCAAAAATTTACAACATATTTCAAAGATCATTTTATAATGTTTAAACCCAAACAAATAGTCAGCGGTGACTTTTATTGGTTTGCAGAAAAAAATGGGAAAGTGTATATTGCAGTTGCCGACTGTACAGGACATGGTGTCCCTGGTGGATTTTTAAGCATGTTAGGAATTTCATTTCTCAATGAAATTATAAACAAAGATATTGTCCTTCCTCCAAATATGATTTTAAACGAACTGCAACGACTAATAACAAGTACTCTTTCAAAAAAAATGGATGATGGCATGACCACTCGTGATGGCATGGACATTAGCCTTTGTGCTATTGATTTTGTAAATAATAAATTCGAATTTGCTGGTGCCAACAATCCTCTATTCTTAGTCCGCAATAAAGAAATCAAAGAACATACAGTAGATAAAATACCAATTGGTCATCATGTTAAAACCGATAAAGTATTCACACACCACGAATTTGATTTATTAGAAGGAGATCAAATTTACCTCTGTTCTGATGGATATATCGACCAATTTAATATGCTTTCAAAAAAACGGTTTTCGAAAGCAAAGTTTAAACAACTACTTCTTGACATTCATCAAAAACCATTTAAAGAACAACACCTTAATTTAGAAAAGACACTCAATAAATGGCAAGGCAACTCTGAACAAATTGATGATATTCTTATAATAGGCTTATTAATGTAGAATTAATGCAAATAGAATTACTCTCTCCAGCAAAAGATTTAACACATGGCATTGCAGCAATAAATCATGGAGCCGACGCTGTTTATATAGGGTCACCACAATTTGGAGCAAGGAAAAACGCGGCAAACTCCATTACCGATATTGAATCACTTTGCAATTATGCTCATCGATACAATGGCAAAGTATACGTAACTCTGAATACTTTGTTAAAAGATGAAGAACTTGAATCAGCAGAAAAGCTTATCCATCAGATATATAATGCTGGAGCTGATGCAATTATTATTCAAGATATGGGAATATTGGAAATGTCACTTCCCCCTATACAAATTCATGCAAGTACACAAACACATAATATATCTGCAGAGAAAGTTTTATTTCTTGAAAATTGTAAAATAAAAAGGGCTATTCTTGCTCGCGAACTTAGTCTTACCGAAATAAAAGAAATAAGAGCATCAACAACACTAGAACTTGAATGTTTTATTCATGGTGCTATTTGCGTAAGCTATAGTGGACAATGTTATATCAGTCAGGCTATTTGTGGACGAAGTGGAAATAGAGGAGAATGTGCACAACTTTGTAGAACATCTTTTTCACTTTCTGATAATACCGGAAAATATTTAATAAAAGACAAGCATTTACTTTCACTTAAAGATCTTAACCTATCTAACAATATTGCAGATCTGATTGATGCAGGAATAAGCTCATTCAAAATAGAAGGACGATTAAAAGATATTTCATATCTCAAAAATATTACAGCATATTACCGTACACAACTTGATGCAATTATTGAAGAAAAACATTTACAAAAAGCATCATCCGGTAATTGTACATTTTCCTTTTCTCCAGATACAGAAGCAACCTTTACAAGGCAATACACGCCCTATTTTATAGATGGAAAAAGAAAACAAATGGCGTCGTTTGATAGTCCCAAAGCTATTGGCAAAAATATCGGAACAGTTTCGAAAATAGGGAATGACTATTTTGAACTTTCATGCAATGCAAAAATTGCCAATAATGATGGATTGTGCTTTTTCAGTAAAAAAGGAGAATTATTGGGTATAAAAGTAAACTCCGCGATAGGCAATAAAATATTTCCACAGAGAATATCAAACGAACTTAACATTGGTTCAATTATTTATCGAAATAACAATGTGTCCTTTGAGAAGCAATTATCGGCAAGTACAAATCCAAGAAAAATTCTTATAGATTTATTACTTGAGGATACCGAAAAAGGAGTTGCATTAACAGCAACAGACGAGGATAAAATTAAAGCATCTGTTGAAATTAAACTTGTTAAAGAAATAGCAAAGAACAAAGAAGCTAGTTCTAATTCAATAATTAATCAACTAAAGAAAACAGGCAATAGCATTTTTGAAATAAGACGTTGCGACATTAAATTTAAGGATTCACTTTTTATTCGGACATCAGTAATAAATGATTTACGTCGTCAAACAATCGAGAAATTGGAACAAAAGAGAATAGATGAATATAAAAGATTTGAATCGATTCTAATTCCAAATGATACACCCTACCCTTCATCAATTTTGGATTTCACATCAAACATTATTAATGCAAAGGCAGAATCGTTTTACAACCGTCACGGAGTAAAATCTTATGAAAAAGGATTTGAATTACAAACCAATTATAGCAATAAAACTGTAATGACGACAAAATATTGCTTACGATATGAACTAGGCATGTGTTTGATTAAAAAAAATCATGAACACCTCAAAGAAATAGAACTACCTCTTTTTTTAGAGAACAATAAGAAAAAATTCAGACTCGATTTTGATTGTAAAAGATGCGAGATGATAGTTGTATTGATTTAATATCTATTACTTTTTAGAAACTAAATCATAGCTGTCGTCAACAAATCGATGAAGCATTGAATCAAACAATGTTCCATCGACAAGAATTGTATTCCAATGCTTTTTGTTCAGATGATACCCTGGTTGCACAGCCAGATATTGTTCCCGTAATTCAATTGCATACTCAGGATTGCATTTCACACTGAATGAAAATACATCGTTAGACAAATTTGTTAAACAAAATATTTTACCACGAACCTTAAATACTAATGTATCGGCATCAAATGGAAAAGATTCTTCAACTCCTGATTTCGACAAACAATAATCGCGTAACTGTTCAATATTCATTATAATATTGTTAATATAAGACTTATCTTAATATTTTTCTAACAAATGCAACAGTAAAATATGACATAAGGAAAACACCAACAAACCCCTCAATACTACTTATCCAACGAAAAATACCAACAGGATAAAAATCGCCATATCCAATTGTAAAGAACGTAATTGCTCCAAAATAGAATGCCCGTCCATAAACCGATAATTGCTCATGCCCACCAATACTTGGCACAATGTCTCCCAACCCAGTAAAAGACAAAACTATATATAAACAACTAAATATCAAATAGAAAACTGCCATACTACACATAACTCGAAGAGGTTCTGTGGCATATAACCCGATTTTATCGAAGACCAAAAGTTTAAACCAATAATATGGATATTCCCACAAAGCACTGTAAGGCGTTTCGGCAATTCGTTCTTCTAATATTGCTTTTTGTTCGAAACGTTTAAACTCAATATATGCTTTATCTTCATCGGAATATCGACCATTTTTATTGAAGTTTTCCTTTAAAATCCTAAATTGTTCGGCCTTATTCCAATTTGTTGAATTTGGCTGATTTTTAATCAAAGCGGGAACATTATTTATATGCCAATCAATATCAATCATACCCAATAAACGCATGTGCGACATATTGAGAATATCTATTTCCATTTTATAATCATAGGTTTTCAAGTCAACAATATCGCGAACAATTGTATTAGAAAGATCTATAACTTCGCATTTTGAAACACGCAGATCGAAATAATCATCAAGATGACATGAACGTAAAGAAAGACTTTTAAACTTTGAACGATTGAATGACACTCGCGATGTGCTTCCTCTATCAAAATTAGCTTTATCAAAGCTTACCTCAACAGTCGACATTTCAGCACGTTCGAAATTGATATTTCCACTACCAAAATCGACCCACTTTATCGTAAATTTATTTTTCTTTAACTCCGAACCTTCAAAATTAATATCTCCGTTCTCAAAAATAGCTCGATTAAAGTTTACCTTTGAATATCCAAAATCGACTTTCGAAAAATCAATACTTCCATTACCAAAACGAGCATTTTCAAAACTAAGAAAGCCATTTCCAAATGTTGAAAAATGAAAATCGACTTCGCCATCTCCAAAATTGGTTAATTTAAACGACGTTTTACCATCATTAAATCGGGTATTTATAAATTTTATCTCGCCACCACCAAAATCGGTATTCGAAAACGATTTATTTCCTATTCCAAAATCAGTGTCTTGAAAATTCTTTTCTCCTTTAGCAAACAATACATTTTTAAAATTAATATCACCATTTTTTTTAGTAACATTCGAAAAATCGAAATTCCCATTTCTAAAAATTGATGAATTAAAATCGATTGTTCCAATTCCAAATTTTGAAGAATGAAATGTAACTAATCCATTTGAAAAATAGGCTCCATGAAAAATAACGTTATAATCGCCAAAATCGACAAAAGAAAAATCAACTTGATATTTTGAGTTGAAAAAAGCAAATTTTGCAGAAAAACCAGGTAATTCTTGTATCCCTGTCTTATGTAAAATTCGACTTCTTCGATAGGCCGTAATTGAAAAATTAGAAATATAACAATTATCAAAATTTAGTTCGACCTTTTGCTCAATCATATCGTATATCTTCTCCGTCGGCAAATAGCCATAATCGCTAGAAAATATATTACTTTGATTCTCATCATAAATTGTAATAATAGCTGTTTGTGGAAACGAAAAACCTGAATCGTTTACAAAAATCCGATCAACAATATTAACAACATATCTATTCCCTGATGAAATCATTATTTACATATCTTTATTGTCTTACAAAGGTAATATTTCTAAGAAAGAATCAAAAAATGCGAACTCTTTTTGACAATGAAATTTGTCTTTGAAGTTTAAAAAGAATATTTCTGTTTTAACAACAACAGCAATTGTATTTTATTACTTTTGCAGTTATAAATATGACATATGGATTTAGCAAGTAATAAGTGGTTGCATCAATTAATAGAACAGTTCAAAAAGAACTACAAGGAAAACTACGCTGAACTTTGTCATTTATATGCTTGCGATAAAGAAGCAACTGATTTTTTGTACAAAACATTACATATCACAGGCTTACTATTTGGTCATCCAACAAAACCATTATTTTCATATCATCCTGAATTTGAAGAATGGCCAAATAATGAAAAGATGAAATACATCTTCACTGAATTATTGTATCATGTTTATTTTTTCGAACATAAAAAAGAAATTGCCTCAAATGATGATAAAACGGTAGACGTAGTTTTTGAAAAAGCAACGAAACATATATTGACGTTCTTTATAAAATATACACCGGAAGATGATGAATTAGGAGCTTTTAATTTTTTTGCACTCTTCACAAAGAAAGATGATAACTATCATCATCTCGAAAAAATTATTGACCGAAGAATCAATTTCATCTTGATGACTCGTATGAAATATTGGACAGGAGCATCATATAACACCTTTATATTCCTCGATTTGGTATATTATACATTATCGATGGAGGTTGCTGCAATGCAATATTACAGGAAACACGAAGCAATTCAATTGCAGATTCTTAAAATCATAATTGCAGCCTTTTTATCTAAAGACGCTTTATTATGGAAAGATAGGAATATACTCAATTATTTCTTAAGCTCCGCAATTGTATCTGAATCTTCACAAAAACGAATAACACGATATCTTGAAAAAGGCTTAACTCTTGATGAAATACAATTTTCATCAAATCTTCATCCTCTTTTCAATCTTATTTTTCTTGAAATTGGTATAATTGCCGTTTTATCAGATAGAATAAAAGATGATGTAGACCAACAATATATCAGCAAACTAGCTAAAAAATTACAAATTGACTCTGATACACTCGAAAATAGTTATTTGATGGTTGAATCTTTCATTGATAAAAACGGAAAGGACGTTTTATATTTAAAAGAAAAACATAAAATGAACATGTTCAGTTCGAGTGTAAACGAACGGTTATTATCAATGATTAAGAAAAACAAAGCAAAGATTATTAGAGAAATATCCGAATCTAAAGAACTTGTAGAACTCCTTTTAAAAGCACAAAACACACAACTTACAAAAGCAGAAAAGGATAAGATTAAAGAACAAATAACCGACCTCCTTCGGACGATTCCTTCGCTGGCAATTTTTATGATTCCCGGAGGTTCGCTTATATTACCCGTACTTTATAAAATTCTACCTGAAGAACTTTTCAAACCGAGTTCTTTTCGTAATTAGCTAACTTTCCCTTTTGCCATTTTGCAATAATTTTACAGCGGCATCAAGTGAACCAGCCTTAATTACAGAACCAGAATTCACAAAATAAATATCGTCGGCATTTTCAATGGTATTTAATCTATGAGCTATAATTACGCATGTGGTTGTTGGTGGCAATTTTTTGAGAATTTCATCAAGCAATTGTTCTGTTATAGTGTCAATATTTGCGGTTGCTTCATCAAGAATTAACAAGTCGGGTTTTCGTAATACTGCACGCATAAAAGCAAGCAATTGTTTTTGACCAAGACTTATTCCCTCTCCTGTTGATTTAACCTCAGCATTAAGTCCTCCATCAAATCGTTCTAACAAACGTTCTAAACCAGATTCTACAATAACAGATTTTAATGCTTCATTTGAAAAATTATTATAACAGGTATTTCCATATAATATATTTTCGCGAACCGTTCCTGTAAACAAAAAAGGTTCCTGAAGTATAAATCCAATTTTTGCTGTACGTTTTTGCACACTAATAGAACGAATATCAGATCCTTCCAAAAGAACACGTCCTGAAGAAGGATCGTATAATCGCGACATTAGAGATGCTGTGGTTGTCTTTCCGCCTCCTGTTGGTCCAACAAACGCATAGGTTTTTCCTCGTTCAAGATCAAAATTTATATTTTGTAACACTTCTTTTCCATTTGGATATGAAAACGAGACATCTCTAAACGAAAGCAAATATGGCGTTTCTTCTTTCGTTAAATCATCTATAATGGTCAAATCACTTTCGATATTCAATATTTGTGAAATTCTATCCCATCCAGCCAATGCAACTTGGAAATTTGCCCATAATGTCGCGATTTGACGTAGAGGGTTATAAAATTGAGCTACATACGCAAGAAAACTAATCAACAATCCAATAGAAAAGCTTCCAATAGAAATCAAATATATTCCAAAGGCTAGCACAACCAATTGACCAATATTTGACGATAAACCGTATATAGGTATGAAGGTATTATTTGCAATCCCAGCTTTCAATGCTGAATTATAATTTTCATTGTTAGCTTTATCAAACTTTTGTCTAAAATAATCACGACGATTAAATGCTATAATAACTTTGAAATTATTAAGGCTTTCCTGAATCTCAGCACTCATATTCCCAGTGCTTTTCATATTTATCGTATTACAATGTTTCACCCACGGTGAAATGCTTTTAGTAAATATCCATAAGACAAAGGCTGGAATTAAGGCAGCTAAACCTAGAGGTATATTAATAGAAATCAAAAAGATACCAGCTCCAATCATGGTAAAAATGCTTCCCATAAATTGGACAAGAGACTGCGAAAAAAATTGATTGATTTTATCGGTATCATTATTTACTCTTGAAATCAGATCTCCTGCTTTATTTTGATTAAAAAAATCGACAGGCAACTCTTGTAGTTTGTTAAAAATAGCATTTCGAAGATTAAAAAGCATTCGTTGTCCAACACCACCCATCAACATCGTTTGCGTATAACTGCTGATTAAAGCCAAAATATAAATTACAAGTAAAATGACTGAAAACTTAATAACGCCACCAAATTGTTTTGTCAAAATGTATTTATCAATGGTATACCCCATTATGTATGGGCCCAAAAGATTGAGTCCTGCATTTAAAAGGATAAAAATCAAAGCGAAGTATAAGTTACCTTTCTCGTCGCCCATAAGAGACAATAAGCGTTTGAAGGTCGATAAAACATCGCCCTTTTGTTTTTGTTCGCTAGCTTTATTGAGATTATAATTCATAATGATTCGTACTTCGTTGAGAATTAAAGATCTGCATATATTCAGGACTTGATTCCATCAATTCTTGATGAGTTCCACTAGCAAGGACTTCTCCTTCCATCAATAAAATTATCTGATGATAATGCATTACCGATGCAATTTTTTGAGTCACAGAAAGTAACGTTAAGTCAGGATAATTGCTACGAATATTCTTTACTATTTTTTGTTCTGTTCTATTATCAACTCGTGCTGTAAAATCATCAAGTAAAAGAATTTTGGGATTTAACGCTAATGCTCTTGCCAGCATAATTCTTTGTTTTTGACCACCAGACAAACTAGTTCCTCGTTCACTCACTATTGTATTTAATCCTTGTGGTAAGGAATCAATAAAATCGCTTAATTCTGCAGTTTCGATAGCTTTTTCTAAAGAGACATCAGTAACATTATCATTAAACGCAATATTTTCACGAAGACTCATATTGAAAATCACACTATCTTGAAAAACAAACCCAATCTGATGTTGAAAGGATTCTTTAATATAATCTTCAATATTCCGACCATCAAATTCAATAGTTCCTTTCTGAGGTTTTATCAAGCCTGTTAACAAATAAAGTAACTGACTTTTCCCTGCAGCGGTTGGACCAATAATAGCAACTTGCGTTCCGGCTTTTATATGCATCGAGACATTTTTTAAAGCTGGTTTATCTCCATAAAGAACTGTTATATTTTTTAATTCCATTTCCCCTCTAAGAACTGTCGTTAAAGTTCCCCGATCAACAGAGTCTTCAGTATTAAGCACAACTAAAATTCTTTCATACGAAGCTGTTGCTTGTGCCATAATGTTACTCATAAAACCAATTATAATAATTGGAAAAATAAGAATAACTAAATAAGAACTAAATGCAGCAAAATCACCAATAGACATTGCTCCTTTTGACACAAAATGCCCACCCAGAGCTAAGATAACCAAAGACGCGAGATTACTGACAAAAACAACCATTGGAATGAGCATAGCAAAAAGATTCAGGATTGATAAACTCAGCTCTTTCGCCCTTGTATTAGCATCTAAAAACTTGTTATATTCCAACGTTTGTGAATTCAATATACGAACTAATGCTGCACCTAAAATACTCTCATTAATAATTTTATTAAGCCAATCAACCACTTCTCTACTTTTTTTGAAGATTACTCTCACTTTGCTTAAAACAAAGAAAAATCCTAAACTTATAATAGGAATAATAGTCAAAACCGGAAAAGCAAGCTTATAATTTATTGAAATAAGTAAAATACTGGCTCCTATTATAATAAAAACAGACGAAACCATCGAAACAACAGCCATGGATACAAATAGTTTAATCGAATCAATATCAGAAGTAAGATTGGTAAGCAATTTTGATGGATTTGACTGCTGAATAAATTCAAAACTTTGTCGTGATATTTTTTCAGAAAGTTTAGTACGCAAGTCTCGAGCTACTTTTTCGGCAGCATAGGTTTGAATTATAGTTTGTAAGTACGTAAATATAAAAATTATAAGAGATGCAACCATAAATTCAAAAATCACATGCTTATAATTAAATATTCCTATAGAAAAATCATCGATAGTCCGAGAAATTAATTGAGGAATTATAAGATTTATAGTGTTACTAATCAATGCAAAAAATACAAGGGAATAAACCATTTTCGAGTATGGTTTTAAAACACCAAATATATTTTGTTTCGACTTTCTTGAGTCCTTAAATTTCATTCCTTTTCTAAGATTATGGACAAACAGCATACTTTAGCAAAACACGCCAAAATTTGCAAATTCAACAAATTAAATTCGATTATTAATTATTATCAAGATTTGGGATAAATATAACACTGATTTACATTGTTATACAACTCGATAAAAATCAATTTATAGTGATATTTTCAGACAGACTTTCTAAAATTGATTTTTCAATTTCTGGAATATTAAAAGGTTTACAAAAATATCTTTTTATAAGGTTATTTTTTACCGCTAAAGCTATATCCTCCAATAAATCATAGCCTGTAAGAATATAATATTCCTTTTCAGGGAAATTAATTTTTGCTTGATTTATAAACTCCAAGCCATTCATTCCAGGCATTTTCATATCACTAAAAACAACCTTAATTGTATGATCTGCATCTAATTTTTCCAAACCTTCATAGCCTGATTTTGCCGTTATAACATTATATTTTTTACCAAAATTTATTTCAAATAACATTACATTTAAAGGTTCATCATCTATATACAATATTGAGGATTTTTCATTCATTTTTTCTTGTATTTATTTTTTAAGACTTTCATTACGAAAAGCCAATAATACAAAATATTTTCTTCACCACAAAGAGTATTTTTAACTACAACAGATTAGTGAATTAAATTAGAAAAAATCATTTGCAGAAGTTTTTTCAATTGATTACCTTTGAGGCAAATTTTCAAAGAGTTAATGGAAAAAGAAATTCTTGTTCCTGACTATCTTTTCGAAGTAAGTTGGGAAGTATGTCACAAAATAGGCGGTATCCATACCGTAATGTCTTCAAAAGCAGAAAAAGCAGTATCAAAATATGCAAATTATTTTGTAATTGGTCCCGACTTTAAATTTGAAGGCGAAGAAGATAAAGAATTTGTTGAGGACTTTGAACTTCTAAAAGAATGGAAAAACATCCTTTTGAATACAGAATTAATAAAAGTTCGTATTGGAAGATGGAAAATAGAAGGAAATCCAATAGCTATTCTTGTAGACCATTCAAAATTTATTGCAGAAAAAGACAAAATATTCGGGCATTTATGGGAACGCTATTTTCTTGATTCATTGACAGATGACTGGGGATATATTGAACCTTGTTTATTTGGATTTGCTGCTGGAACTGTAATTCATAGCTTCTGCAAACATATTTGTAAAGATGATTCGAAAGTTGTAACCCATTTTCATGAATGGATGTCGGCTTCGGGAATTCTTTATTTAAAAGAATATGCTCCAGAAATCGCAAACGTATTTACAACCCACTCAACCGTTACAGGTCGTTCATTAGCAAATGCTGGCAGACCGTTTTACAAAGAATTAGAAAGCTATCTTGGCGACCCTGAAGCAAAACAAATGGGTGTTACAACGAAACATTCTCTTGAGAAGAGTGCAGCTTTTAACGCAGATTGTTTTACAGCAGTAAGCGAAATGACAGGACGTGAATGTCAATACATTCTTAAAAAGAGCCCTAACATTCTAACACCAAATGGTTTAAAAGAAATCGAAATACCACAAGGCGAAGCGTACTTCAATGCAAAAGAAAAATCAAAAAAACTTTTAAAATCGGTTGCGGAAAAAGTTGTAGGACATTCATTAAACGGTGATTATTTTTACATTGCTACAGGAGGACGACTTGAATTTCATAACAAAGGCTATGATTCTCTAATAGAAGCTCTTGCTTTATTAAATAAAACAAAACTAGAAACAAAAATTCTTGCATTTATTTTTGTTCCCGACCATATTTATGGTCCACGTAAAGACATTATAGGAACAGGAATAGCGAATGATAATAGCTCCAAAAAATTTAAAACTCACGAGATTCATAATGTAAATGAGAATCAAATACTCAAAAGACTAGATGCTTGTGGATTTAAAAACGCAGAAAACGAAAATGTTACGGTTATTTATGTACCTTCATATTTAAATGGTGATGATGGCGTATTTAACAAAACATATTATGAGTTATTGTTAGGTTGCGACCAGACTATTTTCCCTTCATACTACGAAGCTTGGGGATACACACCTGTAGAAAGTTTAGCACTTAATGTCCCTACAATTACAACAAATCTTGCTGGATTTGGGAAATGGATTGATGGCATTGAGACCTTATCGAAAGATGCAATTGATATCCTTTTCAGAGACGATTTTAACTATAAACAATTTATTGAAAAACTAGCAGAAACGATAAAATCAAAACTTAAGAGGACACATGCTCAAGAACTAAAAAATATTGAAAGTTCACAAGCTATTTATAAACTTTGCTTGTGGGATAATCAACATAAGAAATACGAAGAATCGTATAACTTCGCATTACTAAAAGCTAAAAATAAAGGTAAAAAAATCATCAGAAATCAAAACAATCAAAACATGGCAACTAATTTAAACAAGAACAGGCATAACAAACCCCAATGGATGGGTATGATAGTTCAGTCGAACTTTCCTGACAGCCTGAAAGAATTAAACGATTTAGCTTCAAATATTTGGTGGACTTGGAACTATGAAGCAAGAGAATTATTTGAAGAAATTGATAGCCATTTATGGAACAAATTCAGAAATCCAATTAAAATTCTTAAAGAAATATCATTCAACCGTCTAAAAGAACTCGAAAAGAATGAAGAATTTATGTTTAAATTCAATTGGGTCGTAAAAAAATTCAGAAACTATCTAGCTGAGAAGCCCGATCCCAAAACAGCAAGAATTGCATATTTCAGTATGGAATATGGTCTTGATGACTATCTAAAAATATTCTCTGGAGGTCTTGGTATATTAGCTGGTGACTATTTAAAAGAAGCAAGTGATACAAATACAAACCTTGTAGCAGTAGGCTTCCTATATAAATATGGATATTTCAAACAAAAAATGAGTTTAGATGGCGATCAACTAGCTATTTATAATCCTCAAAATGCATCAGAATTACCAATTACACCGGTAAAAGATGCTGATGGCAATCTTATAACAGTAAAAGTAGGTTATCCCGGTCGTCAAATTACATCACGCATTTGGTTAGTAATGGTTGGTCGTGTTAAACTTTATTTACTTGATACCGATTTAAAAGAAAACAACGAAGAAGATCGTAATCTATCATCGGCTCTTTATGGAGGTAATAATGAACACCGTCTAAAACAAGAAATGATGTTAGGTATTGGAGGAATTCGTACACTTGAAGCTGTTGGCGAGAAACCAGACATATACCATTGTAACGAAGGTCATGCTGCGTTTATCAATATAGAACGATTACGTAAACTAATAAAACACTCGAAAGTTACATTCCAAGAAGCATTAGAAATTGTGCGTGCATCGTGCTTATATACAACTCATACACCTGTACCTGCCGGACACGATACTTTCCCCGAAGATCTAATGATGACTTATCTTGGTCAATTTCCTGAAAGACTTCAATTATCATGGAATGAATTCATGAATCTTGGACGCAAACTACCTGATAACCATGGAGAAAACTTCTCTATGAGCAATTTAGCAATAGCCTGCTCTCAAGAAGTAAATGGAGTTAGTCGTCTTCATGGTGATGTTTCAAAAGAAATGTTTAATGGTCTTTGGGAAGGATATTTTACAAGTGAATCGCATGTAGGATATGTTACTAACGGCGTTCACTATGGTACTTGGGCATCAAAAGAATGGCAACAACTACACGAAAAAACATTTGGAGATGGATATTTACAAGACATGTCAAACCATACATATTGGAATAAAATTTATGATGTAAAAGATGAAATAATTTGGGACTTATGCAACAAACATAGAGAATCTTTAATGTCTTATGTAAAACAACAATTACATGATTCTTGGACTCAACGTTATGAAGATCCTAAAAAATTGATTTCAATTTTCAAATCAATAAATAAAGATACGCTAACAATAGGTTTTGCACGTCGTTTTGCTACATATAAACGAGCATATCTAATATTCTCGAACCTTGAAAAATTAGCAAAACTTGTTAATAATCCTGATCGTCCTGTTCAATTTATCTTTGCAGGAAAAGCTCACCCAAATGACAAACCAGGTCAAGGTGTTATAAAAGAAATTATTCGTATATCAAAATTACCCGAATTTGTTGGGAAAATAATCTTCCTTGAAGATTACGATATGGCTCTTGCAAAACGTATGGTTCAAGGCGTTGATGTATGGTTGAATACCCCAACACGTCCTCTTGAAGCATCGGGTACTAGTGGCATGAAAGCACAGATGAATGGCACTCTAAACTTTAGCGTTTTAGATGGCTGGTGGTGTGAAGGTTACAAAGAAAAAGCAGGATGGGCACTCCCTGAAAAAAACACTTACGATGACGAAGAATTCCAAAACAGATTGGATGCTGAAACATTATATAGTATAATTGAATTTGAAATCGTTCCTTCATTCTACAATAGAGATATGCAAGGCGTTCCTCACGATTGGATTAGCTATATCAAAAAATCTATAGCAGAAATAGCCCCGGAATTCACAACTAAACGGATGATTGATGATTATAAAAATCGTTATTATACCAAACTTTCGTCTCGAACTGCTGAAATAAAGAAAAATGATTTTGCAATGGCCAAAGAATTAGCTTCTTGGAAACGTAAAATTTCTGATACTTGGGATGAAATAGCAATCGTTTCGATGAACTTTCCTCAAAATTCACAAAATACTATTATGCTTGGTAATGAGTATCATGGAGAGGTTATTATTGATTCTAAAGGCTTACTTGCCTCTGAAATCGGTATTGAGATGGTCGTAACTGATAAAACAGACAAAGGCGAGACTATCGTTCTTGAAAGGAATGAAATGACTGTAACAAAACAAACAGGCAATATTGTTGTTTATAACATAGACATTAAACCTTCGAGAGCTGGAATTTTCAACTTTGGATTACGCATGTATCCAAAGAATAGTAACATACTACATCGCCAAGATTTTGCTTATGTACGTTGGTTATAATAAGTAAATTTATCAAGAATCGGGACTGTCTCGTAGGTTTTGAAACAGTCTCTACAAAAAAGATGATTTAGCTGGCAAATAACGTTCAAACGTTTGTTTGCCAGCTTTTTTCTTTTATAATAGTTAGGTTAAAAGTGCTTTTATTTGCGTTATAAATGATTGTTGGTTAGAACGAATCAGGTCTTTACTTTACCGCAATTGCTGAAATTTCGACTAATGCATTCATTGGCAAAGCAGAAACTTCAACTGTTTCGCGAGCAGGAAAGTCTTCTGTAAAATAATTAAAATAAACAGCATTTACGTCTTTGAAACGAGCCATTTCACGAACAAAGATGGTACATTTTACAACATTTGTAAAATCCATTTGTGCCTCGGTCAATATAGCACCAATATTATCCATTACCTGCTTGGTTGCAAGACTGATATCGGAATCAATGATTGTATTCGTTGATGGATTAACCGGAATCTGTCCTGATATATATAATGTATTCCCAGCTAATACTGCTTGATTATATGGTCCAATAGGTTTTGGAGCATATTCTGTTAATATTATTTTCTTTTCCATACTATTTATCGATTAATAGAAAACATTTCCATACGTTTTTTTCTTATCTATTTTAAGATCTTTAAGCACTCCAGCTCTAACTTTCACACCAAATTCATATCGCTGCATTCCTCCAAATGGTATCCATAAAAAAGTCATATCCCAACAATGTAGATCTCGATAAAAATCAAATTTTGTATATGAAATCTTATTTGCCACAAAATCCCATCCACTAGAACATTGCACTTTCCAATGTTTTGTAAAATTAACAGTACCACTAACACCCAATGTTTGAGTGATTTTTGATGCAATTGAATCAATTTTGTTATTATAATTATAATAATATTTGCGTGGTAAACTCCATGTATAAGTTATATTCAGATTCCACGGCATAGAGAAATCAGAAAAATATGCAATTTTGGGTTGGGTCTTGGTTGATGTTGTTTTAGCATCATTTGTTGGACCTAACTGTAATGTGGTGGATACTGCTAATTGAGAACTTTCCTTTCTATATAATCTACCATAGGAATCATAATTATCAATCATTAAACTACGAATCCGCACAATGTCTCCATTTTTATTTTTGCCAACTTGATATGGATCTAATGAGGCATCGTACCTAATATTTATTCTCTTTAGTAGATTTGAAGTACCAGACACCGTTATATAATCCCATTTCATTGAATCGGCGGCAAAATTATAAGAAGTCGCAATATCAAAATTATCAATAAGCGATATTTTCCGTGTATAAGTTACTGTATCTTTTCGGTTTCGAACTTTCAACTCTAAGCTATTGGATATTCGGAATCCAACAGCACTCCGTTTTCCATCCGTCGCAAATGGATATATTGAATTTGAATAATATGAATATCGAACCGGATCGCCATATTTATCATTGTATGTAGAAAAATAGCCATATTGCCGTTCTCCAAAATTAGGTGTGAATGTATATGAAATACTTGGAGTCATTTTATGACGAATAGCCTTTATTACTTTATTTTTAAATACAAACATTCCATAAATATTTGTATTTAATCCAACTCCTAAACTATAATCCCAAACGCTATTCATTCCATGTATTGTATCATAAACAATTCCACCTTTGGTTGTAGATCCTTTTATCGGCAAAGAATCATCCCATCGTTGTGTAACTTTATCAAACAACCAACGGTCGGTAAAGTTTATATTGGGAGAAATAGTAAAATATTTTAATAACTTAATAGAAGTAGAAATGGGAATAGAATGTTTCATTCCCATTTGAAATTTATCTAGGGTTGATTTTGTAAAGAATGTTGAATCCATCTTTGCATTATACAAACGATTTTGACCATCAAAGGAATAACTTAAACGGATATCTTCGTACCAGCGTGTTTTTCCAACAGCCTTTTTCCTTTTTAGCGGGGTTAATGATGAGGCTGAAAAACTAACATTGGGTAACGATAGATTAATGATACTATCTTGTAAATTTTGATTATGTAATGCGGAAATCGTTAAGTTTGCAACTTTAAAAATCGATGATTTTGAATAAGTAATACTCGAACTTATTGTTGGACTTAAATAGTCATTCATTGTTTGAGCATTATTTTTACTAAAACCTGATGTTTGAAAATTAACACTTGCTCCAAATGTCCCGCTCCTGCTAGCTTTTGGATCTTGGGTATGAGTCCACTTTACGCACAGTGTTGGTGTCTGTCTTTGTTCATTGGCGACTAAACTTGCATACGTAAATAAAAAACTTCCATTAAACTTATACATTTTTTTATAATTCATATCAGCAGACGCACGCCAGCTACCAAGAGTATAAATATCACCTTTCAGAATTAAGTCAACATATTTGCCCAAGTTAAAATAGAATCCCCCATCTTTAAAGTAATACCCTCTTATTTGATCATTTCCAAAAGTGGGCAAAAGAATACCCGATGCACTACCTTTTTTATTTGGGAAAAAGCCAAAAGGAACTCCTAACGGAATTGGAACATCTTCGACCACCAAATATGCGGGACCTGAAACTATTTTATCATTGGGAATAACCAGAGCCTTAGTCATGGCAATATAAAAATGAGGATTTTCCTGATCGCAAGTCGTAAACTTTCCACTTTGGACGTTTACTTCTTTGTCTGGTAATATTTTTGTTTTTTCACTATGTAAGTAGCCATCTTCTTGCTTTGTTACCAACCCATATACCAACCCTTTCTTCGATTCAAAACTATATTTCAGCGTATCTGAATCAAAAACTTCATCACCTTGTTTGAAATTAGGGCGACCTCTGTAATTACCGACAGAATCAATTTTACCATGAGCATAAACCTCTCTCTTTTTCATATCAAGTTCAACGTTCTCTGATTTTAGAACAAGATCTTCATACGTTATTTCACCTTGCCCATAAAGGTTTATAAGTCGTTCCTTCACTTTAAAATGAATAGAATCGTTCGAAGCATAAGACACAGGAGATTCAATCGCTGCATTTTTTTTAGCGACAACACTGTCTTTTTTTAATGAATCTTTTGGTAATTGCCCTTTATTTAAGCCCAATAGAACAGAATCTTTTGGTTGACTTAATTGACGTTTCAAAGTGTCCTGAGAAAAAGCATCATTCTCAAACCCAAACAAAACCAATAGAAATAGAAAAAAATATTTTATTAAACCCTTTTGCAAATGATTGTTAATTTTTTGCCAAAAATACTGAGAAAAATGCATTAAACTATAGCATTATCAAGTATTTTATTGACAAGCTCAAAGCCTTTTTGTTTATATTTGCTTCAATTTTATATTTAACGTAAACGATTTTGGCGTTTGCTACAAGACAAAATGTGTACCAATTTTCCTAAAATGCATAAAAAATATATTCTCATTATCTTATTATTAACATTAGTAACAAGTCTCATAGTAAATGCTGGAGATAAATCTGCATCAGTAGGGATAAATGGAGGATTAAAATTAAAAACAGTTGTTATTGATGCAGGTCATGGAGGTCATGATCCCGGAGCTTTAGGAAAACATATTCAGGAAAAGGAAATAACCTTGGCCATTGCACTAAAACTTGGGGAATTAATAAAAATGAATTTGCCCGAAGTTAAGGTGATTTATACCCGATCTACGGATGTTTTTGTTGAACTAAAACAACGAGCTGAAATTGCGAATAAAAATAATGCCGATTTATTTATTTCGATACATGTCAATTCAAATCCAAACCCAAATGCTTCTGGAGTTGATACTTGGGTAATGGGACAATACAAAAATAACGAAAATTTTCAAGTTGCAAAATCAGAGAATAGAGCAATTCTAGCAGAGACAAACTATAGCTCGCAATACGAAGGTTTTGATCCGAATTCGACAGAATCGTATATAATCTTTAATTTAATGCAGAACGCATTTATAGGACAAAGCCTTGAATTTGCTACCGGCGTTCAAAAAGAAGTTAACTTCGATGGACGAAAAGATAGAGGCGTGGAATCTGCCCCTTTTTTAGTTCTTTGGAAGACAAAAATGCCAAGTGTTCTTGTTGAGACCGGCTTTATTTCAAACTCAGAAGATGAAAAATTATTAAAGACTCAAAGTGGTCAAATACAAATGGCTAGTGCCATATTTCGAGCTTTTAGAGATTATAAAACAAAAGTTGATAATAGGACAACAGTCTCGGTTTTCGAACAGCCCACAGAAACATCTTCTGAAAAAACGATTGCAAAAAACGACACAAAAGACCAATCAAAAACAGACGGGAAGTCAATAGTTACAAATGATCAGCAAAAAAGTGAAGAAAAAAAACAATCAAAGACAACTGTTGCTTCGGCTACTAAACCATTACATGCAACAAAATCTGTTGACAAACCGAATCAAAAAAATGAGATAAAAGATCTACCAAAATCTGAAGCTTCTACTAATAATATAACTCAAACGCAAAAATCAACTAACATTCAACAGAAAAATTCCACTGTTACAAACACATTTCCAAAAGTTGTTGCTCAAGATCAAACGGCATCAAAGAACAACAATATTAGCCAGCAAAAAAATACGGCTAAAGATCTACCAAAATCTGAGGCATCTACTAATAATATAACTCAAACACAAAAATCAACTAACATTCAACAGAAAAATTCCACTGTTACAAACACATTTCCAAAAGTTGTTGCTCAAGATCAAACGGCATCAAAGAACAACAATATTAGCCAGCAAAAAAATACGGCTAAAGATCTACCAAAATCTGAGGCATCTACTAATAATATAACTCAAACGCAAAAATCAACTAACATTCAACAGAAAAATTCCACTGTTACAAATACATTTCCAAAAGTTGCTACTCAAGATCAAACGGCATCAAAGAACAACAATATTAGCCAGCAAAAAAATACGGCTAAAGATCTACCAAAATTTGAAGCTTCTGCGAATAGTGTAACTCAAACGCAAAAATCAACAGAAAATCAACAGAAAAATTCCACTATTGCAAACACATTCCCCAAAATTAATTCGGAAAAACAGCAAGCACCACCACCAATAAATACTGTCAAAACAAATTATTTAAATCAAAAAGATACAGCAATATACTTCTCGGTTCAAATACTGTCATCTGTAAAAAAAATACGGCTAGATAGTTCAATCTTTAAAGGAGTGAAAAAAATTAGAGAAATTAAATTATCAGGAGCTTATAAATATTTAGTAGGTAGTGAACTTGAGTATAATAATGTAGTACTTTTGAAAAATAAAACAAGGGAACTATTCCCCGATGCATTTGTTGTTGCTTTAAAAAATGGTATTAAAGTACCAATAACGGAAGCACTTGATGCTAAAAAATTAACTAAAAAATAAAATTATGAATATCAATAGACCTCTAAAAATTGGAATTTTTGTTTCAATAGTACTATTTTGTGGAATCTGGGGATTATTTTATTTAAAAGGAGCAGATCTTTTCAATAAGGAAACAAGATATTATGTTGTATATGACAATATTCAAGGTTTAGTTGTTTCGAACCCAGTCCAAATAAAAGGGCTAAAAGTTGGACAAGTTTCAAAAATATCTTTTTCAGATGCACAATACAACAAATTAATTGTTGAGATTATCATTAAACATGGTTATAAAATACCGAAAGGTTCCATTGCAAAAATATATAGTTCCGATTTAATGGGAAGTAAATCCATTGAAATAATAACAGGGAAATCTCTCGAATTTTATAACAACGGAGACACTTTACAATCAGATATAGAAAGATCCCTTCAAGATCAGGTTCGCTTAGAAGTTTTACCGATAAAAAACAAAGCAGAAAGCCTGATAAGCTCAATGGATTCGATTTTTTCCGGGTTGGAATATGTCTTTAATAAAAAAACAAAAGATAATTTAATGACAAGCATTTCCAATATAAAATTGACTTTCGAAAATTTAGAACATACCACAAGAAAAATAGATACAATAGTCACAACAAGCAATATATCATCCATACTTCAAAACATTAATTCAATCAGTTCAAATATTAGACTTCAGAATAAAAACATTACAACAATTTTATCAAATCTTGGCTCCTTCTCTGATTCTCTTGTTAAAATGGATATAAGTAAAACACTATTAAAAGCAAATCATACACTTTCAGCTTTCGATAGCATAGCCACAAGAATAAGTAATGGAGAAGGGACAATCGGTCAACTCGTAAAAAATGATTCACTATATAGAGAGCTGAAAAATGCTTCAAAAAGCCTAGATATTTTATTAAATGATGTGAAAACAAACCCAAAACGATACGTCCATTTCTCTGTTTTTGGCTCTAATTCAAGTATTAAAACAAAGAAAACTAAATAAACCTTTCACATAGTTTAAACAAGTCAATATCAGTCAGCAAGATAAACACAATGCATTAATAATCAACACCATTCTCTTAACTAACTGACAGTAATAAGACTAAGTTTTTTTATTAAAAACAACTCACAAAAAGTTTTTTTTTCATTTTTTTTTACTCAATTTTGCTACAAGTAAAAAGCAGTATGGAAAATAGTTTACAATATTTGTCAACACAAAAAATACAAGGGGGAAAAATGAACGAATCTCCAATTGAAGTCTGGGAGCGTTGTCTAAAATTTATCAAAGACAATTTAAATGGTAGAGCATTTGAAACATGGTTTATACCAATTAGACCTATCAAATTATTAAATAATGTTCTTACCATAGAAGTTCCAAGTACATTCTACTATGAATATTTAGAAGAAAATTACATTGATCTTCTTAGTACTTCATTAAGAAAAGAACTTGGTAAAGATGCAAAGCTAGAATATAGTGTTGTGATGGATAACTCAGATTCTGAGCGAAAAATCATAAACTTACCAGCAAAAGATACATCTGATATAAAAAGTAAGTACAATAAAATTAATGAACAATCGAGAGAAGAAAATAATATCTGTAATCCGTTCATTATACCAGGTATTAAAAACATACAAATCGACTCTCAATTAAATCCATCCTTAACATTTAGCAATTTTGTTGAAGGAGAATGCAACAAACTAGGACGTTCTGCTGGTTTAACAGTTGCTGAAAACCCCGGAAAAACAGCATTTAATCCACTTTTTATTTATAGTGATGCAGGATTAGGGAAATCTCATTTATGTCACGCAATCGGTCTCGAAATAAAAGAACAGCATCCAAAGAAAACAGTTCTTTATGTAGACGCATTAACCTTTGAGACTCAATTTACTGAATCAACAAGAAAAAATACAAGAAATGATTTTCTTCATTTCTATCAAATGATTGATGTATTAATTATAGACGATGTACATGAATTAGCAGGAAAACCTGGAACACAAAATGCATTATTTCAAGTATTCAATTACTTACATCAAAAGAATAAACAAATTATACTATCTTCTGACAAACCACCGATTGAATTACAAGGAATGGAAAAGCGTTTGCTATCTCGTTTTAAATGGGGATTATCAGCAGAATTAGCCTATCCAGATCTTGAAACTCGTATAGATATTCTTAAAAAGAAGATTTACAATGACGGGCTTGATATTAAAGAAGAAATAATTGAGTATATCGCGAACAACGCAACATCAAGCATTCGCGAAATGGAAGGTACATTAATTTCACTTCTAGCTCAATCTACACTAACTCGTAAAGAAATAAATATTGGCTTAGCTAAAAATGTTGTCGATAAACTTGTAAAGAATACAAAAAAAGATTTATCAATAGAAGATATTCAAGAACAGGTTTGTGAATATTTTAATATCCCATCAGATCAATTAAAATCGAAAACGAGAAAGAGAGAAATTGTACAATCACGCCAAATAGCAATGTATTTTGCAAAGAATCTCACAAAATCATCGCTTGCAACTATTGGTGCCAAAATTGGAGGAAAAGACCACGCCACGGTTCTTCATGCGTGTAAAACGGTAAATAACCTTATAGAAACAGACAAACGATTCAAAAATTATATTGATGATATTCAGAAAAGGTTTAAGTAAAATTAAATAAGATAAAAAAAAGGAGCGAATTTAATTGAATTCGCTCCTTTTTTTATTCTATAATTAACTGTTGCTTATACATTTGAATAGTATTTTCCAAGCCATAATATAAAGCATCGGAAATTAACGCATGTCCGATAGAAACCTCATCGATTTCCGGTAAACATTGAATCAAATATTTTAGGTTCATCAAACTTAAGTCGTGCCCAGCGTTCAATCCCAAACCTATATGCTTTGCATATTTTCCTGCTTGAATAAATGTAGATACTGCTTTTTCTCTATTTATAGAATACTCATCCGCATAAGGTTCTGTATAGAGTTCTACCCTATCGGCATTTATTTTTTTAACAGTTTCAATATGCTTTAAATCTGTACCGACAAAAATGGAAGTTCGAATCCCCAAATATTTACATTCTTTAACAATTTCACTCAAAAATGATTCATTTGAAATTGTATCCCAACCTGCATTTGACGTGAGCGATTCTGGTGGATCAGGAACCAGCGTTACTTGATTCGGTCTCACGTCTTTTACTAAACTTAAAAATGATTCTGAAGGATATCCTTCAATATTAAATTCGGTAGTAACCAACGCTTTTAAAGCTCTTACATCAGCATATCGAATATGTCGCTCATCTGGACGTGGATGAACGGTAATACCTTCAGCACCAAATTTTTCACAATCTTTTGCTACTTTCAAGACATCCGGAACATTCCCTCCTCTTGAATTCCTTATTACCGCAATTTTATTAATATTGACACTTAATTTAGTCATTGTTCTTGTTTTTTAATATCTTCGTACTTTAATATTGTAAAAATACAACATTTATTATGTTTGCCAAAGACATTGTTCATTTTGATATACCAGCCCTATCTTTAAATACAACAATTAAAGAAGCTAAAAAGCTGTTTTCTAATCATAAAATATCGGAATTGGCTGTAGTAAATGAACAAAATGAATTTATTGGACTTCTAAAAGAAGATTCTATAATAGATATTCCATTAAATCAATCAAAAGAAACTATCAAAGAGATCGAACTTTGTAATATATATGCTAAATCGACTCAACATATTTATGAAGTATTTGAAATCTTTGCATCAAATAACTTAAGTTTAATTCCCATTATTAATAACGAAAACGTTTATGTTGGTGCAATAACAATAATTTGTTTAACTACTTATATTTCAACAATTACAGGCTTCAAAAAAAAAGGAGCTGTAATCATCTTTACGCTCCAAAAGAAAGATTATAGTTTAAGTCAAATATGTCAAATTGTTGAAAGTAATAATGCAAAGATAATCAGCTTATTTACCAATGAAATTGCAGACAATACATTAGAAATTATATTAAAACTAAATATTGAAGATATAACCTCAATAATTCAATCATTTGATCGTTACAACTATCATGTTGAGACATTATTTGCACAAACAGAAATCTTAGATGTTTTTTTACAATCAAGAATAGGAAATTTAATGAGCTATTTAAACGTATAAAATGCAAACAATAGGAATATTTTCTTCAGAAATAAATGATACGGTTTTTGATTTCATTGAAACATTTCAAAAATTTTTCCCCAGCGACAAATTCAAGTTCTCTGTATATTGTGAAGACCCCTCTAAAACGAATTTCGATGAATTTAAAAATATCATTTTATTCAATAAAATCGAACAAATTCAAAATGCTCTTTTTATAATAAGTATTGGCGGAGATGGAACTTTTATTCGTGCTTCTCATTTTATTGCTCGATCACGAATTCCTATTGTAGGAATAAATCATGGAAGAATGGGGTTTTTGGCCGATATTCAAAAAGAAGAAGTCGAATTATTTGCCAAACAGATTCTATCCAATAATTTTACAATAGAGGAACGCCCTTTTATTGAACTTCATTCTTCTAAAAATATTTTTGGAACAGAAAATTACGCTTTAAATGAAATTTCGATATCAAAGAAAGACTCTTCTCATTTAATGACAATTCACATTTGGATAAACGAAGAATATTTAGGATCTCTATGGGCAGATGGAATATTAATTGCAACACCAACTGGGTCAACAGCCTACTCATTAAGTTTGGGAGGTCCAATACTCACGCCATCATCGAAAAATTTAATTATCAACACAATTGCACCGCATTCGTTAACCGTTAGACCATTGATAATTACAGATGATTCAGAAATCAGATTACAAATAGAAGGTCGTGATAAAAAGTATAATATTTCTCTTGATTCAAAAACAGAATCCTTTGAATCATCAAACATCCTTACTATAAAGAAATCAGACACCAACTTGCGAATTATAAAGATAAAAGGTAAAACATACTTCAAAACATTAAGGAATAAACTCATGTGGGGGCTAGATATTAGAAATTAGCAAAAGTTAAATCTACATTTTTTTGCATTAGAAATATAAACTTACTACTTTTACGAAAATTTTATTAAAAAAATTAATGAACAAATTTCCCCGATATATAGCAATATTTTTACTCCTCCTACCGTTAATGGGACAATCTCAAACCAATAGATGGAAAAGAATGAGATATGAGTTCTTTGGAGGAATTGGAGCATCAGGGTTTCTAGGTGATTTAGGTGGTGCAGATCAAATAGGTACACACTCATTAAAAGATTTTGAATTTTCAATGACACGTCCGGCGTTTACATTTGGTGGTCGGTATCAAATTATGAAACGATTGGCAGTACAATCAGCACTCTCCTATGCTTGGATAAGAGCTGATGATAGAAAAACAAAAGAAGTTTGGAGACAAAATAGAAATATCCAGATTTTAACACCTCTTGCAGAATGGCAAGCAAGATTGGAATATACGATATTGACAGAAAAACAAGGTCACCGTTATAATATTCGAAATGTAAGAGGGTTGATTGGTAATCACGTTATTATTGATGTTTTTGGAGGTGGAGCTTTATTCTTTTTTTATCCTATGGGACGCGATTCAAGACCTGGTGGAACGGGAAAATATTATGGACTACACTCTGTTGGTACAGAAGGACAAAATCTAGGCATCGCAACTAGAAAACCATATTCATTATTTTCATTTTCAATACCAATGGGACTTCAATTTAAATATGTCATAAACAGAAAATGGAGCGTTTCTTGGGAAATTGGTATTCGTCAAACATTTACTGATTATATTGATGATGTAAGTAAAACATATGTAGATCCGGCACTTGTTGCTATGTATAATAAAAATAAAAATGTCAGTCCTGCTCTGGCTGCATATTTTGCAGACCCATCATTAAATAAAGATGTAAGGCAGCAAGATGCAAATGGAGGTCCAAATAGAAATACAACATTAGCAGGAGAACAAAGAGGCAACAACAGAGATTATGATATTTATTTATTATCATTTTTTACATTAAACTACAAAGTAAGAACAGGTCGAAATGGGTTACCAGTATTCAGATAGTAAGTATATTCTTTTTGTAACCATAATCCTGTTTATACTAATCTCAATACAAGTTAAATCACAACACACCGATGATTTTGGAGTATTTTTAGGTGGGTCATTCTATATGGGTGATATAAACCCTGATAAATTATTTTACAAACCAGCCCCAGCTTATGGAATAAAATATCGTTATAATTATAATCCTATGTTTTCAATGAGTTATGAATTCACTAGAGGAAAATTAGTTGCATCAGATAAAGATTTTGACTCTAATTTATTTCAACATTATAGAGGAGCTACCTTAGTAAATAATTTTATAAACGAAATTTCATCACAAGTTGAATATAATTTATATCCGGTAACAGGCGATAAACCTAAAATTGAAAGATTTTCACCATATTTAAAGATTGGATTAGCAATTGTATATGGAGCTGTTATAAAACCTAACATACAATTAGTAGTACCATTTGCTCTTGGTTTAAAATATAAATTTTCAAAAAAAGTCGAAATGTCTGTTGAATGGTCATTTCGACGAACTTTTTCTGATAAAATTGATAATTTACAACAATATTATACCGAAGGAATCTTTATAGATAGACAACGTTCTTTTTCTAAAACAAGAGACTGGTATTCATTTTTTGGTATAAATTTGCACTACTGTTTAAAAAAGACAAACTTAAAATGTCCTGCATATAGCAATTTTCAATAACATGTCGATAAAAGAAAAATTAAATAAGACAAACATACCTCATCATATCGCCATAATTATGGATGGTAATGGACGATGGGCAAAACAAAAAGGCGGGACAAGATTACTTGGACATAAAAACGGGGCAAATTCAGTTAATGAAGTTGTGGAAGCAGCCGTTGAGGTTGGTGTTCAAAACTTAACACTTTATGCATTCTCTACAGAAAATTGGAATAGACCAAAGCTTGAAATTGAAGGATTAATGACTCTATTAATCAACACAATAGATTCTAAACTTGAGAAACTATTAAAGTACAATGTAAAGCTTGAAGCAATCGGAGCAATTGATAGTTTACCAAATAATGTTCAAAAAGCATTGAAACAAGCCATTAAAAAATCAGAATCGAACACCGGAACAAAACTTATACTTGCCTTAAGTTATAGTTCTAAATGGGAAATTACACAAGCCGTTAAGACTATAGCGGAAAAAGTAAAAAAAGGAGAACTTAATCCCGAAACAATTAACGATGACACAATAAACCAACATTTAACTACGTTTGGGACTCCAGATCCTGAATTGTTAATAAGGACAAGTGGCGAAATAAGAATAAGTAATTTTTTATTATGGCAAATAGCATATACAGAACTCTATTTTACCCCCAAACTTTGGCCTGATTTTACGAAAGAAGATTTCTATGAAGCAATTTATAATTATCAACAAAGAGAACGAAGATTTGGCAAGACTGGCGAACAAGTAACTAATTTGAAATAAACTATTTAATGAAAATAATTCATATTTTATTCCTTTCTCTATTTCTATATTCAAGTAGTATTTGGGCACAAACGACAGAACTTACAAGTCAAAAAAAATATGAAATAGCCAGTATTTCTATAGTTGGCGTTAAATATTTTCAACCAGCTCCTATAATCAATAAAACAGGCTTAAAAATTGGGAACACAATTACCATACCTGGACCAGACATTTCATTGGCTATAGATAAACTTTGGAAAGAAGGATTATTTTCTGATGTTCAAATATATGCAACAAAAATCGTTGATAATAAGATATATATTACCATAGAATTAAAAGAAAGACCTCGTTTAAATAATCTTACCATACTAGGTTTAAGAAAAAACGAATCCGAAAATATTAAAGACGAAATAAAGCTACCACGAGGCTCACAGATTACAGATAATTCAATTCAATCAGCAAGATATACAATAAAAAAGTATTTTACAGAAAAAGGATACTACAATGTTGACATTGAAGTTACCGAGAAACCAGATTCTTCGATGAATTCAAATTTAACAAATCTCACATTTAAAATTAATAAAAACAACAAAATTAAAATTGAAGCAATCACTTTTAAAGGCAATGAAAAGATAAAAAAAGGAAAACTAAGACATAGCTTAAAAGACACAAAACAAATTACTTGGTATAATTTATTTAAAAGATCAAAATACATTCCTAATAAATATCAGGAAGACAAAAAGAAACTAATCTCTTTATATAAGAAACATGGATATAGAGATGCTGAAATCATTAAAGATTCCATCTATCCTTCTGAAAACAAAAATTTAAAAATTGACATCACCTTAAAAGAAGGTGAAAAATATTATTTTAGGAATATTTCATTTCTTGGAAATACAAAATATAGCACCGACCTATTAACAAATGTATTAGGTATAAAAAAAGGCGATTTATATAATGAAGAATTGCTTTCCGAAAAAATTTCAGGAATGGAAGGTATTAGTTCAATATATCTTGATAATGGATACTTATTTTTTAACGCAGAACCTGTCGAAAAGAACATAGAGAACGACTCAATTGATATAGAAATTAGAATTTATGAAGGTCGTCAAGCTACAATAAACAAAGTTACATTTTCGGGAAATACAAAGACGAAAGACAAGGTTATTCTTCGTGAAATAAGAACATTGCCCGGCGAATTATTTAGTCGTGCAGACATCATTAGAACACAAAGGGAATTAGCTCAATTAGGATATTTTGATCCTGAAAAAATGAATGTTGAACCAAAACCAAATCCAGAAGATGGAACTGTAGACATCAACTATACATTTGAAGAAAAATCGAATGATCAAGTAGAACTTTCGGGAGGATGGAGTGGCAAATATGTAGTTATTTCTTCAAAATTAATTTTAAATAATTTATCGTTACATGATATGTTTACAAAAGGAGAATGGCCTCCACTTGGTGATGGACAAAGTCTAACACTTAATGTAACATATAATCCCCAATATTATCAACTTGAAAGTGTGACATTTACAGAACCTTGGCTTGGCGGGAAAAAACCAAATTCGCTCTCTGTTGCATTATTCCGGTCTGTTAGGCTTAATTCCAGTAACGGGACATTACGCGTAGCCGGAGCAAGTGCAACGTTGGGACGAAGATTAAAATGGCCTGATGATTATTTCACATTATCAAACGAACTTTCATTCCAAAATTATAAGTTGAATAACTATACAATGGCAACAGCAATTACATTACCAAGTTATTTAAATGCCAATAATATATCATTATCAACGGTTTTAGGACGTAATTCAATTGATCAGCCATTATATCCAAGGAGTGGATCGTCGGTGCAATTAAGTTTGGAATTAACGCCACCCTATTCACTCTTCAGAAATGATATAAATCAATCAAGTCTTACCGCACAAGAACGATATAAATGGATCGAATATCACAAATGGAAAGTAAAGGTTGAAAACTATATAAGTTTAGTCGGTAAACTCGTATTACAAACAAAAATGCAATTTGGATTTTTGGGATATTACAACAAAAATTTTAAATCACCATTCGAAGGCTTTAGCGTTGGTGGTGATGGAATGACCTATGGTTCATATGGTATTGAAATAGTGCCTTTACGCGGATATACAAGCGGAAGCGTAACTCCAACAACAGGAGGTAATATTTATGACAGACTCACGCTTGAATTACGTTACCCGTTAACACTAAATCCATCAGCAACAATTTATGGAGTAACCTTTGCTGAAGCTGGAAATGCTTGGACACAATTTAAAAGTTTCGATCCATATAATGTAAAAAGAAGTGCTGGTTTAGGAATTAGAATCTTTTTGCCTATGATGGGAATGCTCGGATTCGACTATGGTTACGGATTTGATAAAGTAACAGAAACAAATGCAAATGGGTGGCAACCATCATTTATTTTGGGACAACAATTTTAAGTTTAACAATTAAAATATCGAGACATGAAAAAGATTGCAGTTTTAGGGTTTATTTTAGCAATGGCATTAACCGGAATGGCACAAAAATTTGCGTATGTTGACACGGAATATATATTAAACAACATTCCTGCATACAAAGAAGCACAAGAACAACTTAATAAATTAACAGTTCAATGGCAAAAGGAAATAGAAACCGAATACGCTGATATTGACAAACTGTATAAACAATTTCAAGTTGACAAGCTTTTACTTTCAGAAGAAATGAAAAACAAGCGAGAACAAGAAGTTATGCAAAAAGAAAAAGATGCAAAACAACTCCAGAAAAAACGTTTTGGTCCCGATGGTGATCGGTTCAAAAAAGAACAAGAACTCGTAAAGCCAATACAAGACGAAGTTTATAATGCCATTAAAGAAATAGCATCATCTGGCGATTATGGAATTATATTCGATTCAGCATCAAGTTCATTAACCATGCTTTATACAGATTCAAAATATGACATAAGTGATGATATTCTAAAAAAGATGGGATATGTTAAATAAATTTTTACATTTGTAACCGTAATTATAAAACTATTAAAAAAAGAAATATGAAAAAGAGCCTTTTAGCAATTTGTATTGCAATGATTTGTGGGTTTGGAGTAAATGCTCAAAACCTTAAGTTTGGTCACATTGATTCTCAAAAACTCCTAGAGCAAATGCCTCAACGCGATAGTGCTACAAAAGTTTTAGGAAAAGAATATAAAGATATGGAAGGAATACTTCAAGACATGCAAGCAGAGTTCAACAAAAAATATCAGACTTACATGGAAAAACAAGATTCTCTAGGTAATGTTGCAAAAAAGACAAAAGAAGAAGAATTACAACAATTACAAGAACGTATTCAAAGTTACCAAACCAATGCACAACAAGACTTACAAAAAAGAGAGGCTGAATTGTTAAAACCCATTATGGATAAAGCAAAGAAAGCTATTGAAGAAATTGCAAAAGAAAATGGATTTCTTTATGTGTTTGATATTAGCGGAGGATTACTCCTTTATTATTCAGATAAAAGTGTTGATATAATGCCTTTAGTGAAAAAGAAACTCGGAATAGTTGATACACCGTCAGCACCTGCTGGTAAAAAATAATAATAAGTAGAGCCACCTAACGGTGGCTTTTTTTTATGGACAAGCAATATAATATAGGAATATTTGATTCAGGCTTTGGAGGTTTAACTATTTTAAAAGAAATCGTTAAACAGTTACCAACCTACAATTATATCTATCTTGGAGATAATGCCAGAGCTCCATACGGAAATCGTTCTTTCGAAACCGTTTATAAATATACCCTAGAAGCCGTACAAAAATTATTTGAGATGGATTGTAATGTTATAATTTTAGCATGTAATACAGCATCCGCAAAAGCATTACGCACCATTCAACAAAATGATTTAGACAGAATAGCTCCCGGGAAAAGAATATTAGGAGTTATAAGACCTAGTACTGAAGCTGTTGAATCTTTGTCGAAGACAAAGCATATAGGCATATTAGGAACTATTGGAACAGTTAAATCAGAATCATACGTGATTGAAATTAAGAAAATGTTTCCTACAATTAACGTTGAACAAGAAGCATGTCCTATGTGGGTTCCTTTAGTCGAAAATGATGAATACTACAACGATGGTGCTAATTATTTTATAAAAAAGAATATTGACAATCTTTTAGAAAAAGACAATAATATAGACACAATTATTTTAGGCTGTACACACTACCCTCTATTACTCGAAAAAATAAAACAATACGTTCCAAAAGGTATTACAATCGTAAATCAAGGAGAGATTGTTGCCAAAAGTCTCAAAGATTACCTTAAACGCCACCCTGAATTGGAATTGAATTGCATTAAAGATTCAAATCGCCAATTTTTCACAACAGATTCAACCGAGAATTTTAATGTGATGGGTAGTAAGTTTTTGGGAGAAAAAATTATTTCAAAAATAATTATTTTATAAGATTAATCCTTATACCAACTAGCATACATTTTATAATTGTTTGCTATTCGTTGGATTATTCCTTTCGATTGCTCCGGACTTATTTCCTTTACTTTCTTAGCAGGAACACCAGCATAGACAGAATTTGGTTCACAAATCATACTATCTAAGATCAACGCTCCAGCAGCAATTATCGAATTCTCATGAACAACAGCATGATCGAGTACAATAGCACCAATACCAATCAATACATTATCTTTTATAGTTGCACCATGAATACAAGCATTATGGCCGATGGAAACATTATCACCTATCGTAATAGTCGATTTTTCATAGAGAGTATGTAATACAGCACAATCTTGGATATTGACATTATTCCCAATTGTAATAGTATTAACATCACCTCTCAAAACAGTGTTAAACCAAACACTACAACCATCACCCAATGTAACATCTCCAACAACGGTAGCATTTTCTGCTAAAAAACAGTCTTTGCCAATTTTAGGCGTTAAGCCTCTTACAGTTTTAACTATTGCCATAATCTATATTTTTTAGCAAAAGTACATAAAATTATATAATCACTAACATCCAAGTATTTGCAACATTCACACTATATTTGTAGACAAGAATAAAATCGTTTTTTCTAAATACAAATCAATTACATTCAATAATTAGACACCTCATGATAAGCGTTGAAATACAAAATTTTATAACAAATACAGCTAAAGTTCTTTTTTCCATTGGAAGAATAGTAATCCTTTCAAAAAAGCCATCGAAATTATCCACAACAAGAACCAAAGACTCTGTTGTTGTTTTAGCAAATGGACCATCATTTAGCGAAACATACGAAAAACATAAAGATTTTTTGAAAGACAAAGATATACTTAGTGTAAATCTGTTTCCTCTTTCTCCATTATATGAAGAAATAAAGCCACAATATCTGATTATTTCAGGACCAAACATTTGGCAAGAAAATATCAGCGAAACAACCACAAAACTAATTGTTACATATTTTGAAACTATAGCAAATAAAACAACATGGGACATTTCCTTCTTTATTCCCTGTGAAGCCAAAAACTGGAAACTATGGCAACAAATTCTTTCAAAAAACAACCACATTTCTATTTTCTATTACAATAATACACCGATTGAAGGTTGGAATTGGTTTCAGCATCTGATGTTTAATATGAAATATGGAATGCCCAGACCTCAAAATATTATTATACCATCACTATACATGTTAATTCAATTACAATATAAATCAATTTATCTTTGGGGTGTTGATCATTCATGGCTTAAAGAAATTACAGTTACAGATAACAATGTGCCATTAGTTTGTCAAAAGCATTTTTATGACGAAGGCGAAGCAAAACCGCTACCAATGCACAAAGGAGGAATAGGACAACGAAAACTACACGAAATTCTTTACAAATTTATGAAGACCTTTGAATCATATTTTATATTAAAAGATTATGCTGATACAAAAGGAATTAACATTATAAATAATACTCCAGATTCGCTTATCGATGCATTTGAAAAACAAAAATTACAATAATTATGTCAAAAGGATCAGTTAATAGCACATTATTAAATACACTACGATTTAAACGAAGAATTGCATTAAAAGTATATAGCATTACGTTTATAAATCGAAGCTTTTTAAAACATCTCATAATACCAGTCATTTCTGTTTGCAATTATGTAATATTGCGAAAAATGGGCAATTGTTTTGTAGAAATGGAAATATCTAGCATTTGCAATTCCCGTTGCATTTTTTGTCCATACGTAGATATTACAAAAACCGACAAAAAGATTCAAACAATGAGCTCTGAAATCTATGACAAGGTTTTGGAAAAATTACATCAAGTCAACTACAAAATAATAAGTTTTACACCAACAACCGGCGATACATTAGTAAATCAGAATTGGGATCATTATATTCAAAAATCACTTTCGCTACAATCTATTGAATATGTTTTGTTATATACAAATGGCATTTTAATGAATGAAACAAATATAGAAAAGTTAATTGTGTTACTAAAAACCGATAAAAAGAAGAAAATCTTCAGCCTGCTATTTTCTTTAGGTGGATTTGACGAAAAAACCTATTTATTCATGTTTGGCGTCGATAAATTTAATCAAGTAATTGAGAACATTAAACACCTATTAACCAGATTACAACAAGAAAAACTTGATTTGCTTATTCATTTAGAATTTAGAATTCCGTTCGAATATCAGGTAAACGTTCCAAGTATAAAAAAAGGATTGAACCCGACAAACTATCCATTTCTAGGAACAAGAATTTTACGTGAATTTTTAGGAATTGAAGGATTGAAACGTTATGACGAGGTTTGCTATCGTGATGATTTACAGGATAAACCAAATGCATGTTCTTATTTACGAAAGACCAGATTTGCTGCTGATGGTGGCATTTGGGCCGATGGTTGTGTCGTATCGGAATTACCCAACGAATCAACCCTAAAACTTGGCACGGTGAACGATTCGTGGATGGATATTGAAGTGAAACGGAAACAAATCATTGATGCATGGAATATAAAAAAGGAAATACCTATGCCATGTCAAAAATGCACAATGTACCGATGCGATGCTGTTACATTAAAAAACGACCCAACGAATCCTATTTGGAAAGAACTTTATTAATTAAGCCTTTTCTTGAATGTCTCAGCTTTAGTAATAAAAGCAGTCATATTTGATTTTTTTACAGGTTCGGTTGCTGGTGATTTTACTTTTAAAGGATCAACAGGTTTTCCATCTTTATATATTCTAAAATCAAGATGAGCACCTGTCGACAATCCTGTACTTCCAACATAACCAATAATTTCACCTTGATGAACATGCGTTCCCACTCTTATATTATTTGGGAAACCAGAAAGGTGCATATATGCAGATTCATAAGAACTACTATGCTTAATTCGTACAAGATTTCCAGCTCCCCCCATATAACCTTTTTTCAGAACAACGCCATCGGAAATCGTTTGAACAGGTGTACCTATTGGTGCTTTATAATCAACCCCCCAATGAGGACGAAAAATACGAAGAATCGGATGGAAACGACATTTTGAAAAATAAGAAGTAATACGTGAGAATTTCAACGGTGCTTTAAGAAATGCCTTTTTCAAACTCCGCCCTTTTTCATCATAATAGACTAATTTACCATCTTGTTCAAAAGGAATTGCATAAATATCTTCACCCATGTGATTGAAAACAGCAGCTTTTATTTCTGTAACACCAACACTCATAGAATCAACAAAACTTTCGTTGTAAATAACTTTAAAATGGTCTCCTTTCTGTAATGCAAAGAAATCTATTGACCATGAATAAATCTCCGATAATTCAGTTGCTAATACAGGATTTATTTTGTTTGAAGTTATACAATTCCACAACGATGATTCTATTTTTCCTGAAACAGTTTGTTCTATTGTTCTGACTTTTTTTTGCTCAAGAGACACCTTCATTGAATCACTAAATTCACACATCAAATATTCTATCGGCGATATTTCATACACAAAATATCTAACTTTTCGAACTGAGTCGAGGTCAAGAAATATCGCAAAAACGTTCCCTGCTTTCATTTTTCTAACATCAAAAACAGATTGACATTTTGTGTTAAATTCCTCAATTTTTGTTTGACTGACACCAAATCGAGTAAGTATCTGCGAAAGATTAACATCTCGACCGACTATGCTATGATATACAAAAAAGGAATCGACACAGATGCCATATTTATACTTTGGAATAACTTCATAGACAGAATCGGCAAGCGATTCTTTGCGTTTTTTACTCCAACCACACGATGATAATAAACTCACACATAAACATGAGAATAATATCAATTTAGCAAAAGCTAAACTACAATTACAAAGACTATTTTTCATTTTGTAAAGATATGCCATATTACTTTCAGAATCCAATCAAGACAAAGCTTTTAACCAATTTTTATTCACAATATATTATTCGTTTGTTGTAAAATTTAAAGTATATTTGGTCATATTTTTAAGATTTTCAAAATGAAAAATACTTTTATTTTATTATTTTGTTTCTCTCTTGTTTCTCTGTCCTGCATTGCACAAACAAAAGATTCATTAAAGACAGAATCAAAAACCGTAATTTTGAAAAAGACATACACCATTGGTGGTAAAACAATGTCTTTTACCGTCGAAACAGGTTATATGGCTTGGAAAGATGACAAAGGAGAACCAAAGGCTAACATATTTTTCACCTCATACACTAAAGATGGCGAGCAAGAAGGTAAACGTGCTTTAACATTTGCTTTTAATGGAGGTCCGGGATCAGCATCATTGTGGTTGCATTTAGGATGTTTAGGACCAAAACGCATCGTATTGGACGAAACAGGAAATGCTCCTGCACCACCCTATGAATTGACTAATAATGAAAGTTCGTGGCTTGATTTGACTGATATTGTATTTATTGATCCGGTAGGAACAGGTTTTAGTCGTGCAACTAAAGGTGAAAAAGAAACACAATTCTATGGTTATAAAAATGATGTATCATCTGTTGGCGAATTTGTAAGATTATTCTTGAATAAACAAAAACGATGGGCATCACCGAAGTATATTATTGGTGAAAGTTACGGAACAAGTCGTGCTGCAGGCTTAAGCAAATATTTAATTGACGAGCATGGAATCTATTTAAATGGTATTATTTTAATGTCATCAACCTTAGATTTTGAAACATTTCGAGAATACGAAAATAACGATTTATCTTATTTAAGTTATTTACCATCAATCACAGCCAGCTCATTTTTCCATAAAAAGCTTGCTCCCGAATTAGAAAAAAATTTACACGAGAGTCTTGCTAGAGTTGAATCTTTTATTTATAACACTTATGCAAATGCTCTTTATAAGGGAATACTGCTTTCTCAATCTGAAAAAGAGAAAATAGCCGATTCTTTGAGCTATTATACAGGTCTATCAAAAGCATATATTTTAAAAAGTAATTTAAGAATACCATCTTGGCGATATCGAAAAGCTTTATTAAACGATTCGTCTCGTAGTATTGGACGTTTCGACAGTCGATTAGTTATATCTGAAACTGACAATATTGACGATGATTGTAATAACGATGCCAGTTTCACCAAAGTCCGTGCTGCATTTTCAACAAGCATCAATTACTATTTACGTTCAGAATTAAAATATAGTAATGATTTACCGTATTCTATCATTGCAAATGTTTCGCCTTGGGAATATTCCAATGGCAAATATTTAAATGTGATGCCTGATATAACAGAAGCTTTGGTTCAAAATCCCGATATGAAAGTATGGATTGCAAGTGGTTACTACGATTTAGCAACACCATACTTTGGAGCCATCTATGCTTTAAACCACGCCAATATACCAGCATCGCTTCGTAAAAACATTTCATTAACATATTATGAAGCTGGACACATGATGTATTTATTTAAGCCTTGTCTCGAAAAGTTAAAAAAAGACGCTTCTCAGTTTTATTTAAAGTAAGATCATAATCGGAAGTATTGTTTTACTTTATGGCAATTGTCAAAGCCAGAACTTTACTGCTTTGACTATTACAAATTATAATTAACAAAATGATAGAAATAGACAAAACAATTGTAAGCCTTGATGTTGTTACCAAACGTTTTGTTTGTGACCTAAAAGAATGTAAAGGTGCTTGTTGTATTGAGGGCGATGGAGGTGCTCCGCTTGAAGATGCCGAAATTTATAAAATTATCGAAAATCTTCCACATATTTTGCCTTATCTCAACGAAATAAGCAAGCAAACAATTGAGCAAAAAGGAGTTTATATAAAGGACGATGATGGAGATAAATTAACAATGCTCAATCCTGGACTTGAATGTAGTTTTTCAATTATCGAAAATGGAATTATGTTTTGTGGTATTGAAAAAGCTTTTAATGAAGGAAAAATTCAATTTCGCAAACCAATTTCCTGCTACCTCTATCCTATTAGGTTGACTAAATATACACGATTTGAGGCTGTCAATTACCATTCTTGGAATATCTGCAAATGTGCCCGAGCAAAAGGAAAGACTAAGGATATTCGTGTATACGAATTCTTAAAGAAACCATTAATTGAAAAATTCGGTCAAGAATGGTATGATGTACTTGACTCAATAGTAAAAGCAAATAATGGATTTGAATCCGAATCTTAATACAAATCCATTACTCGGCCAGCTTTATAGAACGTTTTCTTATAATAAGGCATCGTTAAACTGGCAATTTCAACACCATTTGAAGTTGAAGCATGCACAAATAAACCATCTCTAAGATAAATTCCCACATGTGAAATTTTATGGTGAAATGTTTTAAAGAACAATAAATCGCCTTCTTCTAGTTCCGATTTCTTTTTCAGGACATTTACTTCTTTTATCATTGATCGAGAACTATGTGTCAGGTCTTTATTATATACTTCATGAAAAATCATTTGGACAAAGCCTGAACAATCGGTTCCTAGTTTAGTATTACTACCTCCTTTATATGGCGTTCCAAGCCATTCCATGATTTTTTGCTGTAATGCTTCGTTTTGTAATCCTTCTAAATAATCTTGATTATCATCAAAAAAATAGGGACGATATTTGAAATCAAGTTCTTTCGAAGATCCTGTAATTGTAAAAAAAATAAAAAGTGCAATAAATGAGATATAGATGTATTGTAATTTAGGCATCGTATTAAAGTTCGTTTATAGTTTTGATTATATTTGCGTGGCAAAGATAGTACTTAAATGATTAAAACACTAAAAATAGGCTTAGCAATGTTACTTTTTTGCAACATCGCAACTGCAAATGACTCATTATCAATAAAAAGTAATATAATAAAAAAAAGACTTCTCATTGGAGGTGAAGCTCTGGTTTATACCACCGGATATATTGGTTTAAACTATTTATGGTACACAGATTACCCTCGCACTTCTTTTCATTTCTTTAATGATGGCAATGAATGGCTACAAATGGATAAATGCGGACATAGCTACAGTACGTATTGGATTGCAAGAGCTAATTACAAACTATTACAATGGTCTGGAGTAGATGATAAAAAAGCAATCTGGAGTAGTATTGCGAGTTCCTGGCTTTTTATAAGCACCATTGAGGTATTTGATGGCTTTTCATCGGAATATGGAGCCTCTCCTGAAGACATCATAGCAAATACAGCGGGAGCATCACTATTTGGAATTCAACAATTATTATGGAAAGAACAAAAAATACAATACAAATTTTCTTATTTCCCCAGTAAATATGCAAAATATCGTCCCGATGAATTGGGCTCAACATGGATAGAACGCGGTTTAAAAGACTATAATGGGCAAACATATTGGTTATCGACTGGTATAGGAACAATTACCGGAATAAAAGCTATACCACAATGGTTAAACATCGCAGTTGGTTATGGAGCCGATGGAATGACTGGCGCAGCCAATAACAAAGGAATCTTACCAGAGAACCAACGCATCCGGCAACTCTACTTTTCATTCGATCTAAATCTCGAAAAGATTAAAACAAAGAATAAAATACTTAAGACTGTTTTCTTTATGTTCGATTGCCTTAAATTTCCACTTCCAGCAATTGAAATAAACAAAAATGCTACAAAATTATTGATCCGATAATGTTGTTTGCACACAACATTATTCCTCAATCCACCCGACAAAAAATGTTTCGTCGGTAACGGGGGTAATTGGCTTTGCATATCGCATTGTAGTTTTACTTTGATTAAACTCTTTTAAAGAACCAATTCTTAATAAAGCCTTTGATGACGGCTGAAAATATTTGCGTAAAGCAAATGCCAAATGGCCAATGGTATAGCGACAATTGATTTCGACACAAGGCTGAATCAATAAACGATCACTCTGACGAATTACCATTGCATCAACCCCCATCCAACCGTCATAGAAACAATTAAATTTATATTTAATGAGAGAATCAACAATTATTTTAATTAATTTACCTAATTCAAAATTGGACAATCCCATTTGGGAAAGAATTGAATCTTCAGGCCAATGAACATAACTACCAAAAAAATGACCTTTATCTCCTGTTTTAAATGTACTGAGACATAACAATGAAATAGCACCAGATGAAACGGAGAATAAGAACGAAAAGTCAAAGACTTTTTCGTGCCAAGGTTCAGCCATTATAAAACCTTGTTCGTCAATGATTCGTTTCACCCAGACCTTTTCTGTAAAACCAAATTGCTGAGCCGAAACACGCAACAATCCTCTACCCGACGAGCTCCATGGTGACTTTAAAACCCATTGTTCATTGCCTTCAAATAGTTGTGGAATAGATTCTAGTGATGTTATTATTTGGGGAATTGCAGATTCTTTTACTAATAGCGGGTTATTGTGTTGCAAAATATCAGAAAGGACCAATGCTGCAGTATGCCGTCCACTAATTAGCCGTAGTTCTTCGTTCCATACAGAACAAACATTTGTAAAAGAAAATTGGTTTCGAACGGAACGAAATGCTGTATGAACCGTTTTGCTCCATCCCCAAGGTTGGATAGCACGAAGATTGTATTCTAATGACTTTTGATGATCAAAAAAGTTTTTTTTTGTTATGAAATCGGGCAATTCGAAACCCCATGCTTGCATTTGATTTATAAAATCAGCATTGGGTTGTTCATAGACTAAAACGACATCAGTCTTTTTTGCAAACAACATTGGTAATGTCGCCAAATCTCTTTCAAATATTTTTACAAATTTTGATGGAGTATAACTTAAACTATTGCAAGCCAGAGCTGAATCGTTCGATGCATTAAAAATGTATACATCTGTTTCCAATGGTTTATTTATAGAATGTAAAATTATAGGTTTTAGCATTATCCCGGTTATCGGTTACTACCAATTTTGCCGTATGCCATTTACCATATTCCATTCTCGAAGGATCAAACCAATGTTCAATGGTACTCTTTTTCGAATCATTATACATTATCGACCATTTACCATCAATCCAAAGATTAAAATTTCGTACACCTGAAAGATTATCTCCAATACGGAAAAAGATTCCGGCAATAGCACTCAAGTTTGCCCTATCATACACTTTTAATGGTTGCACAACAGGAGGTGCTGTATCAATAATTACAACATATTTGGCAAAATATCTAACAGGTGCTGTAACATATCCAGTATCGTACCTACCACCAACTGGTGATGTTGCATTTGGTCCTATATATTGAGCTATAGTCAATTTCTTAAGATATTTTTCAGGTATTTTTTTACGAACTTTTATGCTGATTTGAACAGAATCACGAATTGGTGTATTACCATCCATTATTTTATAGATCGGAGAACATCCTCGAGTCAATTTTGTAACAGAATCAACAGAATAAGTAAAATAGAGATCTTTAAAGACAGCACCTCTGGCAAAGACGACTTTAAAACCGGGTATTTTATATACATTTTCTTTATTGCATGGCAAGAATATTCCAACAGACTCGTGATGTGGCATCTGTGCTGGGCGACGAACATTGACAGTAAACTTCATGCGAGTCGAATTTCCATGGTAATCGGTTACGACAAAAATCATGCGATGCACACCTTCTTCAACAAAGGGAATAACTCCTTTATTTTCGTTTATTTTAGCATAAAACCCTAATTTGTTATTTGGCTCGACAAAGGTTTTTTGAAGAAAATTTTTAGTCTTCAGATAATATGGATAATCTATAAAACTATTTATGCAACGTTGTTCCCATGGTTCTATTTTATCCATTTTGTGTTCATAAACCAATACACTATCTTTATATAATTGCACATTATAGATTCCAAACACATGACTAAAATTATTCATATAATCAGTAGCTTGAATTGAAAAACCGATGTTTCCAGAAACGGTTAGAGGTTGAAGAATTCCATAATCCTGATTTGCACTTTTTCGTGAAGCAACATATATAACTTCTTTATCAGAACCATTTACAGTACTATTTTCGTCCATTGGATAAACGCCAATATTATTAATAATCGGTTTCCTAAAATCTTTAATATGGGGGAAAAATTGAAGTGGATTTACAATTTTACCTGTCGACAATTCTGTAATTTCAAAATGGACATGAGGTCCACGCGAACTACCTGTATTTCCCGATAGACCAATCATTTCACAACGTTTTACGGGCAAAGCTCCCGGTGGAATTTTTATGAACAACATATTTTGTTCATGAGAAATTTGATATTCCTGAATGTATTTCGTTATTTTATCGTTGAATCGTAAAAGATGGGCATAACTCGACATGTAACCATTGGGATGTGTAATAAACAACTGTTGTCCGTAACCTTTAGAATCAATTCTGATCATTGAAACATAGCCGTCAGCAATACTAAAAACCTGTTTTCCTTCAACGCCTCCAGTTCTAAAATCAAGCCCGCCATGAAAATGATTTGCACGTAATTCACCAAAATTTGCAGACAAATCAACAGGCTCTTCAAGTGGCAAAGCAAAAATAGTAGTATCAATTTTACCTGCAAACGAGAATAACTGAGTGAAAAGTAAAACGGTAACGAGAGTTAATTCCTTTATATTGAACATCATTAATAAATATATCTTCGAAAAATCATTATCACATAAGATAATACGAAAGTACAATCAAATCAGAAAAGTATTCACTTCGGTTAATAAAATTTAATAAAAAGATAATTTGTATACGAATTGTTGTATTTTAGCATTCACAAAGCTTCCTTAAAGATATTTCAAGTAAGCTATTAACTTTAATGTATTACTCGTTTTGGATAAGCAAATGAAAGTTTTGGTAGTTGAAGATGATTATTCATCAAGAGAACTACTTAAAATCTGTATTGAAAAAGAAGGTTATCAATGCCAAACAGCAAATGATGGAATGGATGGGTTTAATATGTTCAAAAAATACAATCCGGATCTTATCATTTCCGATGTCAGAATGCCAAATATGAATGGTATTGAATTATTAGAATCTATCAGAAAAATATCGAAAGAAGTAATAATTGTCTTTATTACAGGACATGGAACCGAAGAACTGGCATTGCAAGCATTACAATTGGGAGCCAATAATTACATCAAAAAGCCGGTAGATATCTCAGAAATCAGAACACTCACAAATCGCTATTATGATGTCATTAAATCAAAAGCTATACAATCGAATATTGTTGATTTAATCAAGCATCGAGAAATTGAAATTGAAATTGATAGCGATATGAATCTGGTGCAATCACTAGCCAATTATTTAGCAGAAAAAACCGGTAACTACTTCGATTCCAAAGAAAAAATGAGAATTGAACTTGGCATTAATGAACTTTTAATAAATGCCATCGAACATGGCAACTGGGAAATCTCATACGAAGAAAAAAACAAAGCCCTGCTCGAAGATAGAATTAGCGATTTGTATACATCAAAACGCGAAGATCCCGTAACCGCAAATAAAAAAGTATCGGTAAAATTTAGGCAAAGTGAAAAATTTTGTGAATGGATAATAACCGATGAAGGGAAAGGATTTGATTGGATGACAATATATAACCCTTTAGATATCCAATTATCGAAAATGAATGGTCGTGGTATTTTGCTTAGTAAATTACAATTTGATGAATTGGAATATATTGGAAATGGAAATGCGGTACGTCTTAAAAAATATTTCAACAAATGATAGAAATTATTCCGGCAATTGATATTATAGACGGCAAATGTGTACGACTATCACAAGGTAATTATAGTTCAAAAAAAGTTTACAACGAAAATCCTCTTGAAATAGCAAAACAATATGAAGATACAGGCATAAAGCGTCTTCATCTGGTTGATCTTGACGGGGCAAAAAGTAAAAGAATTGTTAATTATAAAACACTGGAATCTATTGCCAAAAACACATCGCTTATTGTTGATTTTGGGGGTGGTTTAAAAAGTAATGACGACCTTAAGATTGCCTTCAGTTGCGGAGCACAAATGATTACAGGAGGAAGTATTGCTGTAAAAGATAGCAACACTTTTAGTGAATGGCTATCTCTATATGGAAAAGAAAAAATAATCTTAGGTGCTGATGTTATAGATGAAAAAATTGCAGTGACTGGTTGGCTCGAAAACTCAGGCATTGATATGTGGCAATTTATTAGTGATTACAAAGAAAAAGGTATTACAAAAGTCATTTGCACTGATATAAGCAAAGATGGCATGTTACAAGGTCCCTCAACCGATTTATATGTAAATATGAAGAACAGGTTTGAAAATTTATATATTATTGCTAGTGGGGGAATTTCGTGCATTAAGGATGTTGAAATTTTGAACAAAAAAGGAATTGATGCTTTAATAATAGGTAAAGCCATTTATGAAGGAAAAATATCGATGAAAGATTTGCAAGCCTTTATCTAATATGTCAATAAAACAAACAGTAACATAGTTCTCATTTCTTTTGCAAGCATTCTAGCTTCGTGTGATCAAATTGGGACAATAGATGGAGAATGGAAATGTCAAGAAACTCATTATGAAACAGGTACCACAAACTATTATATTAGTATAGATTATACAGATTCTACTAGAAAAGGAATAAAAATTCATAACTTCAATAATATTGGTGGATACTGTAGTGCAACGTTATCTGGTTCAATTATTACAATATCAAAACAAACGATAAATAAAGAAGTTGTGGAAGGTAGTGGAAATATTTCATCAGATTATAAATCACTTACATTCGATTATAACGATGATGCCTTTGGTGGTAACAGTGGTCATGTTACAGCAAAGTGTACCAGAATGGAATAAATATTAGAAAAGAGGGCGTTTCAATACATTTTGATAGCCCTCTTATTTGAAGACGTGTTCCTTCTATAACGTCTTCAGTTGTTTAGTGGTATCAAAACCGTTCATATTCACTATCATGCTGATCCATAACCAATTCAATGCCATTTGTTTTAATAATTGTCGGTTGTTTACGATGATCTATTTCTGAAACTTTGGCCTTTTGCGTTCTAACAATCGATTTCTGTTTTGACACGGCATTATCACCAACTCTAAAAAATCCTATTAATTCTTTTAAACTATCAGCTTGACTTGATAGCTCTTCACTGCTTGTAGCCATTTCCTCTGCGGCTGCTGCATTATGTTGTGTTACTTGATTCAACTGATTGATTGCATTATTGATTTGATTTGCACCTGAATTTTGTTCAATACTTGCCGCAGTAATTTCTTGTACCAATTTAGCCGTCTTTTGAATATCTGGAACAATTGATTCAAGTAGTTTACCAGCCTTATCGGCAACATCAACACTTGATTTGGTTAGTTCATTTATCTCTCCGGCCGCAATATGACTACGTTCAGCTAATTTACGCACTTCGGCAGCAACCACAGCAAACCCTTTACCATGTTCTCCTGCCCTTGCTGCTTCAACAGCTGCATTAAGTGCAAGTATATTTGTTTGGAAGGCAATATCTCCAATTATAGAAACCTTTTCTGCTATTTTTTTCATTGAATCGATAGTTATATTTACACTATGACTACCAATCAAAATATCTTCTGCAGCTTTTGCAGCAATTTTTTCGGTTTGCTGTGCATTATCGGTGTTTTGCTGAATATTAGAAGCCATTTCTTCCATACTAGAGGAAACCTCTTCTGCAGCCGAAGCTTGTTCCGAAGCACCTTGCGAAACTTGTTGTGAGTTACTGCTCATTTGTTGACTTGCTTCTGCAATATTATCACTTGAAATTTGTACTTGAGTTACTATCTCACCAACAGCTTTAATCATTTCTGAAAGTGCTATAATCAACTCATCTTTATCGGAGCGTGGCTTTAACTTTATTGTCATATCACCATTTGCAATCAGTTTAGTATTTTTTGTTATCAAATTTGTAGAGTCAATCAGATCATTAAGATTATTTTTTATTGAATTAAAATCTCCTTGATAAGAAGCTGTTATTTTTTCAGGGATTTCACCTTTCGACAATAACTCTACATATTGAGCTGCAACATTTAATGGTCCAATCACAGCATCAAGAGTTTCATTAACACCAACAACGATTTCACGGAATTCAAAATTTATTTTTGCAGGATCACCACGTGTTGCAAGATTTCCATCAACAGCTGATTTTGTGAGCATATCAGCTTCACTAATAACTGATTTTACAATAGACTGAATATTTTTCGAAAGACTCAACCCTAGAATAAGAGCCAGAATAACACCTATTAAAACAAATGCAATCATCATAAATGTTACTGTTTTGGCAATGTTCGAATTATCGGCAGAAATTCGTTTACCGACGTTATTCTTGTATGCTATCAACACATCACAACATTTTTGAACTTTTTGCCCAGATTTGAGCCAATCACCTTGCATGTATGCTTTAGCTCCTTCTATATTGCCTGCATTATAAAGGGATATAAATCCTGCTAGAAAACCTACATATTCTTTTTTACTATCTGCTAGATCTTGAAAGTTCCGTCTATCTGTTTCATCAATGATTGTCAATTTATAACTTTCTAAAACAGAATCAAAAGCAGAACTCAATGCTAAAATATGCTTTTCTTTTATCTTGGCTTCTTGAACATCTTTAGTTAAAATAATATCACGGATGTTTATCCTAATTGATGGATATAACATAGCAATTTCAGTACATTGACCTAAAGGGACTGCAACCGCTTCATATAACTTAGTATCTTCTGAAGCTATTTTTTTAACTTCAATAATACCAATAACACCAATTATTGCGGCAATAAATGCTACAGATGTAAATCCGAAAAGCAACTTGGTTCTGATTTTCATTTTTTCAAACATGACTTTGTGGTTTTAAGTTTATTATAGTGTATGTATTAATTATAAAATAGCTGATTTATATGACTGATATGGAAATGATCTATAAAATAATTGCCACCTGTATGCACACAATCAATAGCTGGAATTATGTTATCCAAAAAATTATTTTTACAAATACAGCCTTTAAATCCTATTTCCTTTAATAGACCATTGTAATTATTATAATTAGATAGTGTTAATGCTATTATTTTAGCTTTGGGATGGACTTCCAACCAGCGTGATGCAGTTAAAATTCCTGTCATTTTAGGCATTTGCAGATCCATTAAAATAACATCGGCTTGCGGGAAATATTTCTGGCAGGTTAATGTCTCATCATTTGAAAATTCACCTATAATGTTACAGCTTAATTCTTTTTCCAATATTCTCTTTATAACATTCCGAAATAAAGAATTATCATCAACAATTATAATATTAATTGTCTTGCTATATGTAAATGTCGTTCTCATCGTTTTCGTTTTTTATTGTTAATACTGTACTATTAATTTAAAATTTTATATGTGCGATCTAACTAACTACAATCTAAGAATTAAGAGATGAAATATAGAAGTTAGTATCATATATGTTTTCCCTCATAAAACCTCCATTTCCTTTTATAAATTAAGAACTACGTTTTCTTTTAACACCTTATTTAAGGTTGGAATAATATCTTTGTAAAATGTTGATTTAAGAACAAAACCATTAAATCCAAGATCTAATAATAATTTTTCTAAAGTCACAGTTTTATACATTGTTACTGCTATGAGTTTTGATTGAGGCGATTCTATCAATATTTGCATTACAGCGTCAAATCCATCTCTATCGTACATATCTTTGTCGATATCCACAAAGATGACATCAGCCAAATGAATATTTCGCATTTTTAAAAGATCTTTTGACTTCAATGATTCACCTATAATCTCACAACATATCTCATTTTTCAAAAATGATTTCATGATATTTAAAAACAAAATATCACCTTCTATAATTATTATTTTAGCTGTTTCCATATTTTGAAGTTTTATCTTAATAGTTTTTCGAGCCCAATCGCCTGATTAATTAATCATAAGCAAATATACATTACAAAATAGGTGTATTCACTATTTTAAATAATTGGTTTAAACTCAATTTTTAATAGTTTTAGTCCTATTATTTATGACTGTATGCAACCATCACAAATAATGGGTCTCGAAATATACATAGAGGTATAGAGCCGCTTGTCATCTTACATAAACAAGTGGAAACCAACTCATTTTAAGATAATTATGGAAGTTTTTTGGAATAAATACAACAGAGTAAAATAGAGTTCTGCTATTTTATTGATGAGATATTAATATTATAGATATTATCTAATTAAGTTGTATTAAGTTGTTTTTAATAGCATAAATTACCAATCCTGCGGTATTTATACTCTCGGTTTTCGATAGGATATTAGCTCTATGCCATTTAACGGTATCTACACTAACATGTATTTTCTTTGCAATTTGTTCATTATTAAAACTTTCACAAATAAGTTTAAGTATCACAACTTCACGCTCGGTAAGAGCTGGTTCATTATTATTCTTGGTCTTTGCATTAATATTAGCAATAACTTTTTGGATTAATTCGGAAGAGAACCAACTTCCTCCTTTATACACTTCTTCTATTGCATTTTTCAGCTCTGTAATTCCAGCATGTTTCAACACAAAACCTTTTGCACCGGCTTCCAATAAGCTATAATAGTATTTGTCATCACCATACGATGATAGGATGAGAACTTTGATCAAAGGGTATTTCTCTAAAATTTTTTTTGTTGCTTCGATGCCATTCATCTCAGGCATTGAAATATCCATTAAAATTAAATCCGGACTATGTTTTTCTAGTAATGTTAAAAGTTCGACACCGTTTGATGCTTCTGCAATTACTTCTGCAATATTATCGATTGTTACGACTTTTCGAATGCTTTCTCGAAACATTCTGTGATCATCAGCTATTATTAATTTTATCATATCGAGGGTTATTTATTTCAAAAATACAAAAGAATTTAATTATTAAACATTTTCAGTTGAAGTTTTATGGTTGTCCCTTTGTTATTTCCACTAATGATATTAATATTCCCATTTATTGAATTTACTCGGCTTTGCATATTCAATATTCCAACACCTTTATGTTCAGCTATTTTATTTGCAATATCAAAGCCTATTCCATTATCAACATGTTCGACAAACAGTCTATTATTTAAACAAAATATATTGATATTTATTTTAGTCGCTTTTGAGTGTTTTATTGAATTATTCATACATTCACATAAAATTCGATAAACAATAGTTTCCATTTTTTCGTCAAACCGATAACGTTTATCAAAGTTTAAATCAAATGCTATTTCTGTGGATTCTTGTACTCTTCTTACGAATGATTCAAGTGCTTCGTATAAACCATAATTTTGCAGGATGTGTGGACTTAATTTAAATGAAATTTCACGAACGGTATGAATAGACTCATCAAGACTATTTTCAATATCTTTTAAAATATCATCTCGATTAGAGTCATCCTTTTGTTTTTTGAGCAATTGAATTAACATCTTAGATGCCGATAATGTTGGTCCCAGGGAATCGTGCAATTCTTGTGAAAAATGGAATCGTTCTCTTTCTTCTGTTTCGATAACGCTATTTAAAATCTGTTGTTCCATTAGTTTCCTAGGAGTAATATCTATAATCAGACCATCGTAACCAATTAAGGAATCTTCATCAATAAGTGGCACATACGTATTTCGAATCCAACGGATATTACCGTCTTTATGAATTATCCGATGTTCTATCGAGCTCGACTCTTTGTCTCTCATCAAACGTCTAATATGTACATTAACAAGTTTTTGATCGTCACCATAAATAATCTTAAACCAAAGTAACTTATCTTGTATGAATTCAGCAACCGAATATCCTGTTACGGAAAGACAACCGTCTCCATATATTGTTTCTATGGCTATGTTATTTTCAATTTTTACGTAATAAGAATAATCGGTGATAGAATGAAGCAGTTTTTTCAATCGTTCATCAATTTGCTTTTCATTTTTTATTTCAAGTGATAATCTTTCATTAGTTTTATCTAATTCAAAGGTCCGCTCTTTTACTCTTTTTGCTAAATCTTCATTTAATTGGATTATAGCTTTCTCTTTTTGTTTACGATCTGTAATATCTCGAATGATTACCGCAAAATAATCACTTTTTGCCATTTCTAGTTTGGAAAGAGATAATTCCACGGGAAATTCATTTCCATTTTTATGCAAACCATGTATTTCGACCGTTTTGGAAAAGATATCATCTTTACTTCCTAATTCAATCTGTTTAAATATTTTTTTATGATGCTCAATATATTGTGGTGGCATTAATACCATCAAATCTTTACCAATAATTTCTTTTTCTGTATATCCGAATATTTTCTCTGCACTGTAATTCCAACGGATTATTATTCCTTTACTATTTGTTGTAACTATCGCATCATTCACCGAATGAACAATCTTATCTATATAATTTTCACTTTCTTTAAGATTAACTTCAGCTTGCTTACGAATCAGAATCGTTGAAACATGCAACGCAATTTCTTCAAGTTCTTTTATAATACTAACAGAAAACCGGTCTTTTCGTTTGTCATTGAGTTGCATTAGTCCGACAATCTTATTCCTATCTCTAATCGGAATTAGAGCTATCGAACGATAACCATGATGAAAACATTGATATCGAGTATTAAGACAATGTGGTATATTATTTTTTTGAGTTAAATCATTTGTCCAATAACTTCCGCCATCTGTAAAGAATGAATTTGATGAATTACATTTACCTGACAAAACCAGACCACAAATACATTCTAAATTAACTTCACCATTGTTATCACAGCAAACGGTTCCATCTTTGGAGTATTCTATAAGTGAATTTTCAAGTTGTATAAAATCTGTTGAAAAATCAAGATGTGCAAAGTATGGATAATCATTATGTTTTTGTAATCTTATAGCAATAGAATCAAGCTCAGTATATGATTTAAACAAAGAGCATATTTGTTCCATTATATCTTTTAAATCAAACTCTTCATATAACTTTCGTAAGATTTCATCGCCCATTTTGCGATACGTTTCGATGTGCTTTTGTTCTGTAAAATTGCGAATAACTGCCAACAAAAAAACATCATTTTGAATTTCTATTTTGGTATATGTTATCTCAGCATCAAAAAGACTGTGATCGCACCGATATAGTTTCTTTTCAAAACGGAGAGGAATTCCGGCCTTCAATTCTTGAATTTCTAAATCAAGTTCATCGAATTGAGAATCGTTAAAAAAAGGAAACGGCTTGTGGTTAATTATTTGCTCTCTTGAGCATTTAAAAAGATCTACTGTTTTAGAGTTGCATTCTATTATCGAACCATGTTTTATAATAATCATGGCATCAATGGCATTTTCAAAAAATCTACTATAAAAAGCTCCTATATCACAATTTTCCATAACACACAAATCTTTATTAGAAAACGCAGAATTGTATTATCTTCTCAACTGAAACCTTATATTATTATCTCATTACAATAGATTATAAATATATTAAAAAAATCAATATAAAAAACAAAAAAATATCTCTCTTATTTAAAATAAGAAACAAAAAATCTGATAATCTTTATTTGTAGGAATACGAGAGATTATTCTTCGGTCTGCGATTGAAGTCCCTGCAATATTATTTTATAGGAAATAATTGCCATGCGTGGTATTTTCTTTTGATCGCCAATAAGACCATGAGCCAGATGTGGCGGCAGGACAAACAGAGCACTATCGCCAACTCGCATATACTGCAACCCTTCTTCGAGCCCCGATTCCATTCCACTCCGTCCAATAATAATATTTTTAGGTCCGGTAGTATCGGTACTGTAGCACAATCGTCCATCGAACAATCGTACCTGAAAAGTTATGGTAGCGACCTTATTTAATCGGGCTGAATCACCTTTCCCCACATGGTAGATCTTATACCACAATCCAGTTCTTGATTGACGAAGTCCCCACTGTTTTTTTTCATTTACGTTTCTAATGGAATCTGCAAAATGTTTAACAACTAGTTGGTTGATTCCAACCAGATGTTGTTGGTATGCCACAACTTCAGCATTGGTTGGTTTTTTACGTTTCTGCTTACAAGCGTCCATTGTAATGATAGACACTCCAATAAATAGCCATAGTATATATATTTTTCTCATTTCAAATACATTGTTAGGGTAAAACATCTTTAACCGAGACTCTTTTATTTCCTTTAAAACAGACGACAAACGCTTCAGGATAACCTATTTTTGCAACACTATCTCGTAAATCGAATGCTGCTTTATAATTTGTACATTTTCCTACAGTATATTTATAACAATTATCTTGTTTATAATATTCGACAGGCAATCCTTTGAATTGTTTATCATTCTTTTCAATCATATCAGGAAATGTAGCAATCTGAACTTTATACATGATTCCTGTTTGTAATGCAGGTTCATCTTTCAATACATTTAACGGACGGACAAAGGTACGAAAATCTACAATCCTGACAGCTTGTCTTTCAGCAAATGAACGGCTACGGGTATTGAAATGCCACCACTCAAACGGATTAATGGTAAATCCGGCTTTCTGCATTGCCGAACGAAGTATTTTACGATTATAAACCTGCTGTTTAGAGAGAATACGCTTTCCCAACAGTCCTTTTTCAAGACAGGGATAGGCCTTTTCTCCTGCATAATCATATTCGGTTCCCATATCCAACAATACACCGGAATCATCAATCAGCCCACAATCTATAGCAAGACCATAGTTATGCAAGGAATGATGATTGGGATTTGCCAAAAATTTACGTTTATCTTCAAGATTCATTTTTGCGGAATCCCACATTAATTGTTGAACACAACAAGGTCTGGTTGCGTCAAAAATTATAAGACGGAATCCCGGATGATCGGCTTTTATTTCCATTTGGGCTTGCTTGAGTTTTCGAGCCGTTTCCTGATGCATATAACACACCTGACAACCATGATATAAATTGATGTGCATAAAATTATCAGTCGTTGCATATTTGATATCTATGGCGATTGTTGAATCAAGGTTCTTACAATTTACAAGTCCAGCATCCTGCAAGTTTTTTTCATAAATCGTTGCAAAGGTATCGCCAGACACAATCTGATTATTCGAAACAATTGGCGTCCTTTTAAATAGAGCATTTGATGAAGAATGGTCGTCTTGTTTACATGCATTAAAAAAGACCATAATGCTAAATAAAAAAGAGAATATTATTGTAGAACTTATTGAACTATTTGAAATCAACATGTGTTATATTTGCGGAAACATTTAAGTACTCACAAATGTAGTGTAAGTCTTGTAAATACTTAACTACAAACAAATATATTTCTAATGAACGTACGTTTTATCATACTTTTCAGTATACTATTTCCTTTACAATTATTCAGTCAAAGCGATTTATCCATTGAAGATAATAATGCCGGAAAGTATCATACAAACATCCCTGAATATATTCAATGGATTCCGGGAACGAGGTACTTTAGTTATATACTTAACGATGCACTCTACATTAAAAGTGCTGATTCGGCAAAGACGATTTCCATCTTGTCGAATGATTCATTAATGAGCCGGACAAAGCTTTTAAACAAAAAATTCCCCGATTATATATGGATAGATTCATCTTCGATGGTCTTTCAAATAGACAGTTCGATTATTGTCTACAACAATTTACAAAAACAGGTTTCAAGACGTATTCATTTACCATCGAAAGCCGAGAACATAAACATCGACGTTTCATTAAATATAGCTTTTACCATTGGCAACAATTTATATGTAATTGATTCAACAGGAAAACAAAACCAGGTTACCAACAACATATCATGCGTTACAAGCGGCGGTAAATATGTTTTTAGAGAAGAATTCGGAACATCAAAGGCTACATTCTGGAATCCCGATGGCGATGCTCTTGCATATTATTCCAATAATGAATTGAAAGTTCCAAGCTATCCGCAATTAGATTATTCCAACGAATTTGTGAAAACAAAAACCTTGAAATACCCTTTTGCCGGTGGAGCAAATCAACTGGTCACACTGTATGTCTACAGTCTGAGGACAAAAAAACGAGTGAGATTAAATACCGGCGAAGTCGATCATTATATAACAAACATTACCTGGTCGCCCGACGGACAATTTATCTATCTTTTCGACTTAAATAGAGAACAATCGGAATATACAATCAGACGATACAATATAAGAACTGGGAATCGTGATAAAAATTTTGTTACCGTAAAGAGCAAAAAGTATGTTGAACCACTGAATCCTTTATATTTCTTAAATAACACCTCGTTTTTGTATGTCGACAGAACACAGGGAATAAATCAGATATACTGGTATCAAAACGATTCGTTACCCATAAAAGCTATTACAAAAGCATCGATGGAAGTAAACGAGGTGCTGGGTATCGAAAATCATTTTATCTACTACTCGGCAATCGACCAGCAAAGACCTCTTGAGGAACATTTATATAAAACACAAATAGAAACAGGAAATACATTTCAATTATCGACCGAACCGGGAGTTCATTCAGGCATTTTGAATGAAAATAACGGTCTGGTCATCGACGGATATTCGAGCCTTACAAAAACATACAGCGTCGATATCTGCGACATAAAAGACAAAAGTCGCAAAACAATATTTACCGCCGAAAATCCTTATACATCGATAAATTTCCCAACCACCGAACTTATTTCAATAAAAGCAGCTGACGATTCCACCCTATTGTATGGAAGCATCATCAAACCGCCACATTTCGATTCAACCAAACGCTATCCTGTTATTGTAAATGTTTATGGAGGTCCGCATATCCAGATGGTTCGTAACGAATGGCTTCTTGGAAACGGATTTACACCATATTATCTTGCAAGCAAAGGCTTTATTGTCTTTTTACTCGATAATCGTGGAAGTTCAAACAGAGGTCTGGCATTCGAAAATTGCACCTTTCATTCGTTTGGAACAATCGAAACCGCCGACCAGCTTAAAGGTGTGGAATATTTAAAAAAGCAACCGTTTATCGATAGCAATCGCATCGGACTCTACGGCGAAAGTTTTGGTGGATTCATGACACTGACACTTATGGAACAGGCAGCAAACACGTTCAAAGTAGGTGTATGCGGAAGCCCCGTAACCGACTGGAAATATTACGAAGTGATGTATGGCGAACGCTATATGGGCACACCTCTCTCAAATTCCGAAGGATACAACAAAGCCAGTACCTTGAATAAAGTTGCACAAATAAAAGGAAAACTTCTTTTAACAAATGGAGGTCTCGATCATATCACGGTAATCAATAATTCAATGGCATTTCTTAATGAATGTATCAAGAATAATGTACAAATCGATTACTTTCTTTATCCAAATCATGACCACCATGTAATAGGAAAAGACAGAATTCACTTCCTTTATAAGATTTCGAACTATTTTATTAGTAATTTATAAAACCGGAGAACGTTTACGATTAAAACCGTGAGCTATTCCGCATTCCACCGTGCAGTTGGTTCTTCAACTCGTGCAGTCGCGGAGCATAAATTTCCATCTTGCAACCGCTCCTAGCCATCTACAGATCATGAAATTCAGGGTCTGTTCGATAAACTGTGTCAGTGAAAAATAATTAACTTTGTTTTGTTGAGTGAAACGGACATTGGCTCTGCTGAGGAGCAACCAATGAAGGGATAACTCAACCAACTGGAATAGATTCCACG
>Ga0302288_1000023_pt1 | contig 154430 bp, 99 predicted proteins | sample III_Fen_N1_1_FD_194549 | JGI IMG/M metagenome (GOLD analysis project Ga0302288, IMG submission 194549) | Peat permafrost microbial communities from Stordalen Mire near Abisko, Sweden - III_Fen_N1_1 | ecosystem: Environmental > Terrestrial > Soil > Wetlands > Permafrost | place: Sweden: Abisko... | reverse complement strand
ACGCGAAAATACAGACCTTGCAATTATACTTATGGCCGATGATTATAAATTCAACCGTATAAATAATTTGAAAGAATCTGTAATTTTTGAAACCTATAATGAATTTATTTCTTTATTCTAAGATATCCTTATCATAACAAAAATAAACATCACACTCAGAATAAATAAAAGAACAAATAATAACAAGCAAGCTATTGAATCTATAACAATTTAATTAATTTAAAGAAATTGATACAAAAACTATTTGTAAAACGAAATGCAATATAAGATAAATTTTATTCGATAGCCAGTTCATCGGTTTATTTGAGAAAATGCGTTGGACTTGAATTACATTCTGATGATTTTATTCAATAAAAGATGGAAATTACTTTTTGCAAATTAAAATAGATATTCATACCAATGTTTATCAGATAATAATTTTAGAGAGACCAATACTTAAAGTTGATTATAAAAGTGATATAAAAAATAAGTATTAGAAATAGTTTACTCAAAAAATGACTAACTTTAATTTCTTTTTAAAACAGTTGTAAAAAAAACATTATTAATTTAAGTAGTTTGTGAGATTTTAGGTTCAAATCTTTTATTAATTAACATTGATAAAAACATATAATACTAAAAAAAAGAATGAATAAAATTCAGGTATTTATTGCTACATATAATAGACCTAAGTTACTAAAAGAAACTTTACAATCGGTATTACAACAAGATTATGAAAATTATGATATTATTATTTCTGACAATTCGAATAATGATGAGACTGAATATTTAATTAACAAATTGAATAACAAACGGTTATACTATATTAAAAGAAATCCTTCATTATCCCCAATAAACCATTTTAATGCAATCTTACAAAATGTAACTGCCGAATTTTTCATGATATTTCATGATGATGATCTTATGTTGCCCAATATGCTAAGTACTTTAATGAATCATTTTGAGGATAATGTTGTGGCAGTTGGAGCAAATGCATTATTAATGAAAAATAATGTTATAACAAAAACTTTTTTTAGAAAAAAAATGCACAGCAATATAACAATTTATAATTCACAAGAACTAGCTATTTTATATGCAATTGGAAATAGAACAGTTCCGTTTCCTTCATACTTATATAAAAATATTGTCGCTAAAAAGAATATACTAGATATAAAAAAAGGAGGAAAATATAGTGATGCTGCATTTATAGTTGACGTTTGTTTGTTAGGCAAGATAATTCATATTAAAAACCCTTTAATGATTTACAATATTCACATAAATCAGGATAGTCAAAATCATAAATTCTTAGAAAAAATTAAATTAATTAATTATTTCATAAATACTATAAAAATTCGAAGAAAAAACAAACATATTATTAGATATAGAATCAATAATATATATTTAGAATTTTGTAATATATTGAGAAATAATTTATTACCTTTTTACAAACAACGATTACTTAGAATTCTATTAATTATAATTAAATATAAAGATCTAAATCATTTTTGTAAATTGACAATTAGGGTATTTCAATATCAAAAAATTAATTTTTTCAAAAATTAATAGAGAGATGAAAATAGGTTTTTATAACTATTATAATTATTATAATAATAATAAGATGTTTTTGACATCAGAGTCCGAGATTGGAGATGAATTATCATATCCAAACTTTTATCTCGGAAAATATTTAACAAACTTTGGTTATGAAGTTGAGACGATAGATGTAGGCAATATCAATACTTATGATATTGTTATATTTTTCGATTTGCCTAAAATAGATGACAAATTATTTTCTTATCTGAAAAGTATAAATCACAAAAGTCTTTATTTATTTATTGTCGAATCACCATTAATTAGAAAAGAGAATTGGGACCCTTTAAATCATATTGTTTTTAAAAAAATATTTACTTGGAATGACCAATTAATAGATTCAGAAAAATATTTCAAGTTTTTTCTACCAAATAAATTAAAGTCATCTTTTAGAATAAATAACCATAGAAAATTTTGTACAATTATAGCGGGGAATAAAATAATTGCCAAAACCAGTAATGAATTGTATTCAGCTAGAATAAATACGATTAGATGGTTTGAACGATATCATCCCTTAGAATTTGATTTATATGGTTTTGGTTGGGATAATGGAGAGCCTAGAAGTTTATTGAAATATATTATTCAAATAAATAATTTTACATGTAAGATATATAATAACCTTCTACAATATTCATTTTTTAACAAAATATTGAGATTCCTAAATAAATCATTTCCATCATATAAAGGGCAAATTAATTCTAAAAATGTAATATTACAGAATTATAAATTTTCAATTTGTTTTGAAAATGCTAATAAAATACCAGGTTATATAAGTGAAAAAATATTCGATTGTTTTTTTGCTGGAACTATACCAATATATTTAGGAGCATCAAATATCCACGATTTTATACCATTAAATACATTTATTGATAGAAGAAAATATAATTCGAATGAAGAGCTATATGACTTTTTGAAAGGAATGAGTGAAAATGAGTATAATTCATATCTAGATGCTATAAGCATATTTCTAAAAAGTGATTCAATTAAACAATTTGGAGCAGAAATATATGCAAGTACTATTTTAAATGAAATTATTTTAAATCAATAAATTAATGATTAAAGATTCTTGGCGAAAAAAATTACAAGGAGATATGTTTAAAACGTCTTCGTTTATGGCTATATCTCAAGCTATTAGCTCAATATCTCGATTTTTATTAGTAACTATTTTAGCAAGATATCTATCTCCAGAGTCTTATGGAATATGGGTTTCAATAACTTCAGTTGCAGCTATTATGATGTTTGGTGATTTTGGAATAACAAATGCATTAAGAAATAAGTTATCTTTTTTATTAGCTTCTCCAGAAAATACGGATAACATTCAACGAGAATATTTTTATACGGCTTTTTACTTCTTTTTTTTACTTTCTATAGTTTTGGCAATATCATTTTATTTTATATCAAGTTATTTGCCAATTGAAAAAATGTATAAAAGTCAAAATGAAGTATTAAAACAACAAGGTGTTACCATATTTATTTTTATACAAATAACTTTTATTTTAGGTCTTTCTTTTGGAATTGCTTCAGGATTATTTCATTCGTATAATGAAAGTAAATATGCTGCAATTTTTAATATGTTAAATCCTTTATTTTCTTTGATATCTATTTTAATTTTAACGTTTATATTTCATTCTAATATTGTATTGTTAGCAAAAGTTTATTTTTCAATGACTTTTTTGCTTGGTATTTTTACTTTCGTTTTTTTTGTATATAAACGTAATTGGCAGAAAAATTTCAATATTAATATAAAGAAAGCACCGAAAAGAATTATGGAGCTTTTAAAAACTGGTATAATGTTTCTCGGTGTTCAATTGTCAACATCGTTTATAAATAATGTGCCAACTGTATTTTTAGCTGCTGCAGTTGATTTACGCATTGCAGCATCTTATAACATAGCGCAAAAATTATATTCAATGGTGTCATCAATTTATCAAAGTATATTTAATCCTTTTTGGGGTAAACTTGCCTTTCTGGCAGGTCAACAGAAATGGAAAGAATTTAAATCACTCCATTTTAAACTAATTAAATTGACATTTATTGTATTTTCACTTTTCACAATAATACTGACTATTTCATCAAAATTTATTTTTAAAATAATAGTTGGTAGTCAATACGATATTTCTTTACCAGTAGTATTTTTACTAGGTATTTCATCTATGTTTTATATTGCATTTGAAGCAACATCATTATTTCAAAATGTTTTGGGTAAATTAAGATTAAGATTAGTGTTAGAATTGATATTTGCAATAATTATTAATTTTATATTTACATTCTCACTTAAAGTTTTTGGCGTTTATTCTATTCCTACAATCTTGTCACTGTTTTGGATATTATTATTTATTTCTTTATTATATCAAGAACGAAATTATCTAAAATATAATTCTGACTAGCATTAACATCATTTTAAATTATGAAGAATTATTACTATAAAAGGTAAAGAAAGATGAAAAAAGTATATTATAGTTTGACTGGTCGAGGACTTTATTCCGAATTGTTAAACTTGGTTTTAGCTATTATTTATTGCGAAAAAAACAATTTAGAGCTAATCATTAATTCTTATTTTTGGAATTCTAGAATAGATAAAGGATGGGAAGATTACTTTTCACCAACAATAAAATACACGAACAATCTTACTTCAGCACAAATTTATTTCAAGGGTTTTAATCATAAATTAAGTTTGAGAGGAATTTATAGAAATCCAATTAAATCAATGATACATATATTACAATGTGGATTAAACTATTTGTACCAAATCAGAACAAAAAACTTACTTTCACATAATATTGTAGATTTAATGAGAGATAAAGATTTTATTGATTCAATTAAATCTATTGAAACTTGGCAAATATTATTTCATAAAAAAATTAGCGATATATATATATACAATGATAAAATGAAAAATGAAATAAATACTTTCAAAAATAAAATAGGAATTCAAGAGATTAAATATATTGGTGTTCATATTAGAAGAGGAGATAAAATCAAATCTAAAGAAATGAATAATATCGAATTAGAGAAATATATAAAAGCTATAGAAATGAAAAAACATATTTCTAAAAATATTTATATTGCAACAGATGATTATTCTATTATTAATGAAATACGAATTCTTTTAAGTCCCGATTATAAATTATATTATAACATAGATCAAAAGACATTAGGTTTTGATGAGAATAAATTTAATATGATTAAGAAAAGACAAAGAACATTAGATACTAAACTTGCTTTAATTGATGTAGATATTTTATTAAACAGTTCATTTTTTATAGGGACTTATTCAAGTAATTTGAGTCGAATCATACCCTGTTTTAAAGGACTTAAAGACTGCGAATCAATTGACATACAATGGAGTCCTGTTTTTTAATAATTATATTATATTGGCAATTATTTTGAAAAACTATAAATTAAATAGTACAAATGTCTTTTTAGCATTACTATTTTGCACACTAATTTTTGATCTATTTACAGGATCTATGATGATTACAAACCCTGATAATTCATTTACTCCAGGTCAAATACATAAATTGCTTGTAATAGCAATTATTTTCACTTCATTTTTAAATTTAAATAGTAAAGCAAGAATAAGTCTCTTGGTTTTGTTTATAGCTTCATTTTTAAATAGTAATACCATATTTGCAATTATTCCAAATTTAATTGCAACGGCAAAAATCGCCTCATTTTTACTTGTCTTTTATTTCCTATTATATTCTATTAAAAAAAATAATGTTACACTTAAACAATTTATAAGTATTATAAGTTTTTCTTATATCATTATTATTATAAATCAGATTTTAGGATACTTAGGATTCGGGAAATCAACGTATGATTTTGATTATGAAGGCGTTGGAACTACTGGATTTTTTTTTGAGACGAATGCATATAGTATTATTTTTTTAACTATTGCCTCAATTTTACTTTTTCAGGCATTTAATAATAAAGAATATTTTAAATTATCGTTATATGTTTTATTAAACTTTATAATTGGATTTTCTATTGGCACCAAAGTAGCAATGGTCGGTATTGTAATAGTCCATTTTATAATATTATTTTATCTTTCAAAAAAATATTTTTTTTTAATCGCATGCTTAAGTATTTGTTTTGCAATTCTAAATTTCAATAAAATCATGGAGTCTAGTCAAGTAACAAAAATAAATAAAAACATGGATTATTTGGGAACTAATGAAGGATTATTTAGTGGTAGATTAGAAAGACTAGATAAATGTACTTCAGATTTTTTCGATAAGTATACAACGTTTGAACAATTTTTTGGAATTGGAGACGATCAAATTAAAAATAATACCCAAATAGGAGGAATAGCAGAAATAGACTACATTGATATTTTAAAAAAGAACGGAATTATTGGTTTTATAATTATATACTTTTCATTTATTTCAATTTGCATAAATCAATTAAAAAACTACAAAAAGTACAAAATTCGAGAATTTAAAATTATATTTTTGCTAAATATAATTTTCCTAATAATATCATCAACAGCAGGACATCTTTTTTTAAGTGGAAGTGCGCCTATATTTTTGGCATTATTAAATATTTATCCTTTTTTATTAATTGAATTTAAATTACAGAAAGAAATCACTTATAGTGGGAATTTATAGAAAGTTGTTTTATTTTATGGACATTAAAATATAATTTATGAAAATATTGTTTTTTATTGCTGATCGAGATTTTGGAGTTACTTCGTTATTAGTTGGACAAGCAATTCCATTTAATAATATAAAAGAAATTGATTTTACGTTTATTTCAGGAACGTTAGAAAAGGAACCTGGTCTTTTCGAAAAATTACATCAAAATCAAATTATTCCTATTAAAATTGAAGGTATAGAATTTCACAAGAATTTTAGAATGTTAATTAATAATTTAAATAAAATCATTAGAATTCAAAAACCTGAATTTATACATGTTCAAACAAATTGGCAACTTATCCTTATAGCTTTTGTTAAAATATTTTATAGATCTAAATTCAAAATTATATATACAATTCATGGCTTTAGACATAATGAAAAGTTCAAATCAATTTTTGCAAGATTCTTTATTGGAATGGCCTTGTATTTTTTTGCCAATAAAATTATAGCATGTTCTACATATGCTAAAAATAAATTTAAGTTGATTTCTTATAAAATCTCAATTTTATATTTAGGTGTTGATAATATTTTTTTTGACAAATCGAATAATGATGATTTAAAATTAGATGGTAATTTGCAAATAATATTCCCTGGCGAATTTAGAAGAGGAAAAAACCAAGAATTGATAATTCGTAGTTTTGCTGATTATTTAAAAAACAATAATACAAATAATATTGTTTTAAATCTACCTGGTAATGGCTCTAATAGAGAAAGTTGCATTAAGCTAGCTGAAGATTTGGGAATTAAAGATAACGTTCTATTTCCAGGATTTATCTCAAAAGAAAAAGTAGTTTCTTCAATTAAAGAAAGTTCAATTGCTATAATTCCTACAAATTCTGAAACATTCGGATTATGTATTACAGAACCTTTTAGTTATGGCAGGTGTGTTATTTCTCGAAATGTTGGAGTAGCTCCAGATATCATAAAACCTGATGAGAATGGGTTTTTATTTATTCACGATAGTGAATTATCCCCACTTTTAACTTTTATTTTAAATAATAAGGATGTAATTTTGCGTTGTGGTAATAATGCATTTGAACAAAGAAATTTATTTAATTGGGATGCAATAGCAAGTGAATATTATAATTTAATAAAATACAAATAATTATGCCTAATGCTATTTTCTGGTATCGTATTGCTAGATGGTTATATATTCATAAGATACCTTTAATTCCAAAATTTATTCAAGGAATTATTTTTTTTATATATAACTGTCACATTTCATATTTAACAAAAATTGGAAAAGGTTCATTCTTTTTACATAAAGGAATGGGTACTTTAATTATTGCAAATGTAACTATTGGTGACTATACAAGAATAGGAATGAATGTATTAATAACTGGAAAAGGTCCATATAAAGAAGTTCCAATAATTGGTAATAATGTATGGATTGGACCAGGTTCTGTTGTTTCTGGACCTGTTATAATTGAAGATAATGTAATAATATCTCCTAATTCATTGGTTATAAAAAGTATTCCCAAAGGTGCTATTATTGGAGGTGTCCCTGCCAAAATAATAGGATGGCGAAAAGATTTAAATTATGAGATCATGAATAATGAATCGTGGAAAGAAGGATATGTGGATTTTATATTAGACAAAAAACCATAATTATGCCAAATTCAATTTTATTTTACAACATTTCACGATGGCTTTATTTACATAAAATACCATTATTACCTTCATTTTTTCGAGGGTTAATATTTATTTTATATAATTGTAAAATCCCATATCAGTCTAAAATAGGAAAAGGTACATTTTTAATTTGTAAAGGAATTGGTGTATCGATTATTGAGAATGCAGAAATTGGAGAAAATTGTAGAATTGGAATTAATGTCGTAATTGCAGGAAAATCACCATATAAAAATAGTCCAAAATTAGGAAATAACATTTGGTTAGGACCCGGATCAATTATTTTAGGTCCAGTAATTATTGAGGATGATGTTATTATTTCAGCTAATTCAGTTATTTTAAAAAGTATACCTTCAGGTGCTATTGTGGCTGGAGTACCAGCTAAAATTATAGGTTGGACTAAAGATTTAAATTATGATATAATGAAAAATGAATCGTGGAGAGATGGGTATATCGAATTTCTAAATATTAATTAAAATTAAATATATGTTGTTATCAACATTTAAAATATAAATAAATGACAAAAATATTAATAACAGGCGGAGCCGGAATGATTGGGTCCAATTTAGTAAAACAACTTGTTAAAGAAGGTGCTGAAGTTTTTGTTATAGATAACCTTTGGCGAGGCAAATTAGAATATTTAAATGATGAAAATGGAAAACCAGTAATTCCACTAAGTAGTCATTTTCTAAATCTTGATTTATTGGAACCTAATGTTTCTGATGAAATAATCTCAAAAGTAGACTATGTAATCCATTTAGCCGATATCGTTGCAGGAATTGATTATGTATTTAATAATCAAGGTTTACTTTTTAGGCAAAATATTTTTATAAATTCAAATGTAATAACATCTGTACGTAAAAGTAAAGATACAGTTAAAGGATTTATATATGTTGGCACTGCATGTAGTTTCCCATTAACTCGTCAAAACTCACTGGACGTAATACCACTTAGAGAAGAAGAGTTATATCCTGCTCTTCCTGAGTCGGCTTATGGTTGGAGTAAGTTAATGGGACAATATGAAACAGAATTATTGGGAAAAGAAACCGGCATACCTACTTGTACTCTTATGTTTCATAATGTTTATGGTTCACCCTGCGATTTTGGTGAAAGGAGTCAGGTAATACCTGCTTTAATTACAAAAGCGATAAAATACCCAAGTGTGCCTTTTAATGTTTGGGGTAGTGGAGAACAGGGTCGTGCTTTTATTCACGTCGATGATATTGTAAAGGGTATTATTTTGGCTTTAGACAAAGGATGGGGGCATGGTCACATTCAATTAGGCCCATCAATTTGCACTTCAATAAAAGAAATTGCCGAAGCTGTCGTAAAAATATCAGGAAAAGATATTGAGATATTTTATGATACCTCCAAGCCTGAAGGTGATAAAGCCCGCAGTGCAGATTTTACTAAAGCGCAAACCATTTTAGGTTGGGAGCCTTCTGTTGCACTTGAGGATGGATTGAAACAACAATACGATTGGATAAAAAAACAATTGGAATGTGAAAAATGACATATTAGTTAAAAATGTATCAGATATTACTGAAGTATTAACTTCACATGGCATAGGAAGTAAACAAATATTGCTTTCGAATGCAGAATGTGATACTAATTTAATGCAAGTTGCTATAGGAACACTTAAAGCAGGTGATAAGATTGAAAAACATATACATGATTCAATGGAAGAATACTATTACTTTTTTAGTGGAAGTGTTATGTTTCATATAGAAAAAGAGTTTTTTGCATTTGATAAAGAATGTTTTATAAAAGTTCCATGTAAAGCCTCTCATTGGATTGAAGTAAAAGAGAATTGTCGTTTTATTTATTGGGGTGTCGCAACGTAATAATTTATGAAAGAATATTTTAATGTAAATCTTGAGTTTGATAAAAAAGTCGTAGATGAAATAATTCAAACGACTATTTCAAACAAAGGGAAAGGATATGTATGTTCAGTAGAAAGTAATAATCTTACTGTAGCGAATAAGAATAAAGAGTTTCGACAAGTTGTAAATGGAGCATTAGTAAATATATGTGATGGTTCAATTTTGGCTAAAATACTCGGGTTTATTCATAAAAAGAATTTTGATTCATATGTAGGAGCCGATTTGTTTATTCAATATGTAAATTTGTGTAAGTATAATCAATTTTTCATTGGAAATACACGTATAGTTTTGGATGGTTTACGTGCTAACTTATCGAAAATTGATCCTGCAATATCACATATGCAGTTTGAAGAGCTTCCTTTCAGAAAAGTGGAAGAATTCGATTATGAAAAGATCGCTGAAATGATAAATCAGACTAAACCAGACATAATTTGGGTTTCTTTGGGAGCTCCCAAACAAGAATATTTTATGAGTAGATTATTGCCTCATTTGCATCAAGGAGTAATGTTTGGGTTTGGAGCTATTTTTAATTTTAATGCAGGAATTGGTCAAGTTAAACGAGCTCCTAAATGGATGAGAGGTTTAAGATTAGAATGGCTCTATAGAGCATTTGAAGAACCTAAAAAAAATATTCCAAGATATTGGAATTTTATAAAATTATTGCCTATTCTTTTCTATTCAGAAATTAGAAAAAAATAATTTCAACACCAATTGTGTACTATATATTTTTATAGCAATTCCGCTCTTTTTTTAGGATGATATTTTTAAATTACCTATTATAAATACTATTTTGTATAAAAATATAAATATTCCATTTATACTAAATCCCCAAAATAATATTATTCTTGATTTTGGGTTAAGCGATTCTAACAACATAAATTAAAATAAATATTATTTGGTACTTAAAATAACATTAAATAATTACTATTATAATTTTTTAGATTAAATCTTTATTTTTTTCACTAATTTTGCAACTTTAACAATAAAACATACAATATGCCAAAAGTAGCTCTAATAACAGGAATTACAGGACAAGATGGCGCATATCTTGCCGAGTTTTTATTAAAAAAAGAATATATAGTTCACGGGTTAAAGCGTCGTTCATCATTATTTAATACCGACAGAATAGATCATTTGTATCAGGATCCTCATGTTGAACATCGAAACTTATTCTTACATTATGGCGATCTTACTGATTCTATGAACTTAACCAGAATCATTCAAGAGGTACAACCCGATGAAATATATAACCTAGCTGCAATGAGTCATGTACATGTAAGTTTTGAAATGCCAGAATATGTAGCTAATGCAGATGGTATTGGAACATTACGAATACTTGAAGCTGTCCGTTTACTAGGTTTAATTAAGAAAACAAGAGTATACCAGGCATCAACATCAGAATTATATGGTCTAGTGCAGGAAGTTCCGCAATCTGAACGAACCCCCTTTTATCCACGCAGCCCCTATGCTGTTGCAAAAATGTATGCATATTGGATTACCGTAAATTATCGTGAAGCTTATGGAATGCACGCAAGCAATGGTATTTTATTTAATCACGAATCTCCAATACGAGGCGAGACTTTTGTTACTCGCAAAGTTACGCGTGCATTAAGTAGAATTGCTCTGGGAATGCAACAAAATGTTTTTATGGGTAATCTTTCAAGCAAACGCGACTGGGGACATGCTAAAGATTATATCGAGGCTCAATATTTAATTCTTCAACAAGATACTCCAAGTGATTATGTAATAGCTACAGGAGTAACAACATCTATACGTGATTTTATTCGTTTGGCCGGAGAAGAAATAGGTATAGAAATAACTTTCGAAGGTGAAGGTGCTTTAGAAAAAGGATTTATATCTTCTGTTGATGAAGCAAAATTCAAATCTCATGTTGGTGATAAGTTCTTAGAAAACATTTTGACTCGCATTAAAAACAAAGAGATTATTGTTGGCGTTGATCCTGCATATTTCCGACCAACTGAAGTTGATTTACTTATTGGAGATCCAACGAAATCACAAACAATACTTGGATGGAAGCCCAAATATGACTTAAAAGGATTGGTAGAAGATATGATGAAATCGGATGTGAAACTAATGCAAAAGGATGCATATTTACGTGAAGGTGGGTATCGAACAATGAACTACTTCGAATAAAATTCTTTAAAGCACTAAGTTATATTTAAGCAACAAATCAACCATTTTGTAATTTACTTCATTTTGCAAAATACAGTAAATTATATAATATTAATGTTCTAATTAATAATACCAAGGAAAACGATAAAGAGGTTAAAATGGAAAAGAATTCAAAAATATATGTTGCTGGACATACTGGCCTAGTAGGTTCAGCCCTTTGTAAAAATCTAATTTCAAAAGGATATACGAACATCTTAGGTAAAACCATTGATGAATTAGATTTAATGAATCAAGCTGCTGTAGCTAACTTTTTTGCTACAGAAAAACCTGAATACGTAATCCTTGCAGCTGCTAAAGTTGGTGGAATTATTGCAAATAGCACATATAGAGGGCAGTTTATTTATGAAAATTTACAGATACAAAACAATGTAATTCACCAAGCATATGTTCATGGTGTAAAAAAATTATTGTTTTTAGGTTCTACTTGTATTTATCCAAAATTGGCAATACAACCTATGCCTGAAGATTGTTTGCTTACATCAACGTTAGAATACACAAACGAACCTTATGCTATTGCAAAAATAGCTGGTTTAAAAATGTGTGAATCGTATAATTTACAATATGGCACAAATTTTATATCTGTTATGCCAACAAATTTATATGGTCCAAACGATAACTTTAATTTAGAAACTTCGCACGTGTTACCAGCAATGGTACGTAAAATTCATATTGCAAAAGCGCTTGAAGATGGAAACTGGAACGCTATACGCGAAGATTTCAAGAAACGACCTGTTGAAGGAGTGAATGGTGAAGCTTCTGAAGAAACTATTTTAGCTATCTGTAATAAATATGGGATATTGCAACAAAAAAATGCTATTACACTCAACTTATGGGGAACAGGCGCACCTATGCGTGAATTTTTGTGGTCAGAAGATATGGCAGATGCATGCATTTATTTATTAGAAAATAGAAATTTTCAAGATGTTGTAGCTAGTCAACAATCAAAAGATTCTAATGCTTCTAAAGAAATTATAAATACGCACATTAATATTGGTACTGGCAAAGAAATTTCAATTAAAGATTTATCTTCATTAATTAAAACGGAAATTGGATTTACAGGAACAATTGCATTTGATACAAGCAAACCAGACGGAACTATGCGAAAATTAACAGATCCATCAAAACTTCATGATTTAGGATGGAAACACAGTATTGAATTAGAACAAGGTATTCATTTAATGTATAAACACTATCTAAAATAAGATAATGAGCGATAAAAAATGGCTTTCATGATTTTATTATGAAAGCCATTTTTGTTTTATTTTTATTATTATTCTAATTAATTATTATTGGAATTAAGATGATACGTCTTCGATTATTTGTTTTCGCCTCTTTTAAAGAACATACGTTAGCGAAATCTAATTGGGGAATTTTAGAAACAAAAGATTATTCTAATTACATGCGGTACTAAAAAACAGAAACTATATAGCATTTTCTTCTCCTTTGAACATATTTATCAAAGTCTTTACGATAATTTTAAGATCGAGCATAAATGACCAGTTTTCAATATACCAAATATCAAATTCAACGCGAGATTCCATTTGTTCTAATTCTGATGTTTCACCTCGTAAACCATTAACTTGTGCCCATCCTGTAATACCTGGTTTAACGAAATGACGAACTAAATAATTTTTAATGAGCGATGAATATTCATCAGTATGTTTGATCATATGAGGACGAGGTCCAATAACAGACATGCTTCCTGTTAAAACATTAAAAAACTGTGGAAGCTCATCAAGATTTGTTTTTCTTAAAAATTTACCAATTTTAGTTATACGACTATCATTTTTTGTAGCTTGAAGTGTATTTGCATCTTCATTGACCTGCATAGATCTAAATTTTAGACACATAAATGATTTATTTTCTTCCCCTGAACGTTCTTGTTTAAAGAAAACAGGCCCTTTTGAACTTATTTTAATTAATATTATTAATATAGGGAATAACCAAGAAAAAACGAATAAAATAATCAAAAAAGAAAACAATATATCAAAGGATCGTTTTAATAATTTATTAAGTGGATTTTCGAGGGGTTCGGAACGTAATGATACGATTGGAATATTACCATAAAAATCAACAGAAACATGTCGTGTTTGTGTGTATCTATTAAAATTAGGTACAAATTTAATCCGAATTAAATTCGATTCACAAGCATCAATTATTTCCCGAATAACGGTTTCGGAATAATCAGATATGGTAACATAAACTTCATCAACTTGGTTGTTTTGAATATACTTTTTAACGTCGTTAACAGGTCCAAAAACATTAAATTTTCTAATATACTCTTCAGGATTATCGTCAAAAAAACCAAGTATTCTATATCCATAAGATAAATCTTTTGACAAAAATGAGTACAAATTTAATCCTGATTTCCCCATTCCAATTATTATCACTGTTTTAAAATTAAATCCATTCTTCCGAATTGCCTTAAGAAGCTGAATAAAGAAAATGCGTGAAATAACAATAGATGAAATGAATAGCCCAAAGAAATAGAGTAAGCGTAATCTAGAAATTTCGTGAAAACGAAGTAATACAACTATTGAAAAAATAATAACGATAAAAAAAGTGACTAATTGAATCGTTTTAGAAATAATTCTTTCAATCATTTCTACCCGAATAAATTCATATGCATTAGAATAGGCAACAATTAAACACCATATAAGATTAGCAATAAAAAAGGTAGTACTTGAATCCTTTAAAAGCAATCTATCTAAAGAACCAAACCTCAAATAAAATGAAGTAATATAAGAGGTATTTAGAATAAAAAGATCCCAAGTAAAAAAGTATAATACAATATAACGTGAGTATTTTTTAAACATTAAACTACAATTTTAGCTCAAAACTAATATTAAATATTTCACAAAAATACTACATTTTTAATGACAGCTAAACACTATTGAATTAAAATAATTTTGTTTTTTTGTTTTTTAGATTAACGAAAGTTAATAAATTGTAATACTTTTGCACCTTAACACATATATACAGCAATTTATGAATAGGATATATTTAAGACTAACATCTTCAATTATTTTTCTTTATATTACCATATTATTTTCTTCCTGTGCATCAAAGAAAAATCTCATTTATTTTTACAATTCGCCTACAATCAATTCAAAAGATTCGTCGATAAGCTATACCCCAATTTTAAAGGCAGATGATTTATTAGGAATTACTGTTTCATCAATTGATTTAGATGCCGTAAAACCATTCAATTTACCTATTGTTTCATATACAACAAATGGTCAAGCATATGGCACACCAACAACTCAGGGATATCTTATTAATTCGGACGGAACTATTGATTTTCCTATTATTGGAAAGATTAAACTTGCTGGACTAAGTAGAACAGACGCAACAGATCTATTGAGAGAAAAATTAAAAATTTACATATCAAATCCGATTATAAATATCAGAATTCTTAATTTTAAAATTACTGTTATTGGTGAGGTAAGAAGTCCAGGAACATACACAATTCCAAATGAAAGAATCACCATTTTAGAAGCAATTGGTTTAGCGGGTGATCTAAATATCACAGGCGTTCGAAAAAACGTTTTGGTTATAAGAGAAATAAATGGTATAAAGACTGGATTTCGTTTAGATTTAACAAATTCAGAAATAATTAATTCCCCATTATATTATTTAAATCAAAATGATGTAATATATATTGAACCAAATAAAGCAAGAGTAAATTCTGCAAATAGTAGTGCAAATATAAGTATCGTATTATCTTCAATTTCAGTTCTTATTTCATCCATTTACCTTATATTAACCGTATCTAAATAAAAAACTAATGAATATTAATAATCCTATTGACAATTCAGAAGATACTGAAATAAACATTAAAGATATAATTGACAAATATATAACACATTGGAAATGGTTTGTAATTGGTATTTTCATTTCTTTATTTACCGTTTTTTTTATTTTACGAAACACAACAGCTAAATATGAGGTTTCGGCTTCAATTTTAGTTAAAGATGATAAAAAAGGAGGATTACTTTCCGAACTTTCTACATTTCAAGACTTAGGTGGATTAGGTAGCCAAAAAACTGGTGATAATATGGATAATACCATAGAAATACTCAAGTCTCGTTCACTTATGAAAAGAGTTGTTGAAATACTGCAACTCAACATTCAATACTACAGTGTTAAATCACCATTAAATGTAGAACAATATCCCAATACAACTTTAAAAATTAATTTTCTAGCAGGAAATCAATCGATTTATAAATTAGATACATCTATTATAGTTACGATTATTTCAAAATCTAAATATGAACTATCTGATAATGACGGCCGTTTAAAAGAGACAAAAACATTTGGAGAACAAGTTCAGACTCAATTTGGTAAAATTATAATAACACCTGGTGAATTTTCAATAGGAGATAAAATTCAGATTGTAATTACTTCAATTGACAATGTTGCTGATTCATATTCAAGCGCAATTAAAATCGAATCAAAAAGCAAAACGGCAAGCATTATAAGTATAAGTCTTAATGATGTTTCTCCAGAAAAAGCAACTTCGATAATTAATAAATTAATAACTCAACAAAACGAAGAAGCTATTGGTGACAAAAATGAGGTTTCAAGAAACACACTCGATTTTATTACAGAAAGGACGAACCTTATAACAGCAGAACTTTCTGCCGTTGAAACAAATGTTGAATCATTTAAAACTCAGAATAAACTTGTTGATGTTGTATCAGAAGGTGGCATATTCCTACAAACAGGTACTGATAATCAAAAAGCAATAATTGAGACAAATACTCAAATTCGATTAGCGGACTTTATGATTGATTATCTTTCAAAACATTCTGAACCAAGTGACCTAATTCCTTCTAATATTGGATTTTCAGAGTCGTCAATTGATAATTTAACTGAAACATATAATACACTCGTTCTTGAACGCAATAAAATACTCAAAAGCTCAAGTACCAAAAACCCCATTATTGTAAATCTAGATGCACAAATAGCAAGTTTAAACAATAATATTAAAGAAAGTCTAAATAACGTCAAAGCAACTCTATTAATTAAAGACAAAGAACTTCAAAAGCAAGAAGATGCCATAAATTCTAAGATAGCCTCTGTTCCAAAATATGAAAGAGAATATCGTAACATACAACGCCAACAACAGATTAAAGAGGCATTATATTTATATTTATTACAAAAAAGGGAAGAAACGGCAATTGCACTCGCAGTAACTGTTGCAAACACTAAAATTATTGATACTGCTTATTGTAATGGAAAACCAGTTTCTCCTAAAAAAAAGCTTTTTTACCTTATTGGCTTATTCCTAGGTTTAATTTTTCCTGCATCGTTAATTTACCTTCTAGAATTAATTGACAATAAAATACATAACAAAAAAGATCTTGACAAATACAATTTACCCTACCTTGGTGATATTCCTCAATCTGAGGGTAAAGAACGAATGGTTGTTTCAAGAATTGAAAATTCCAGTATATCAGAAGCATTTAGACATCTTAGAACTAATATTAATTTCATGATGGGTGATTCTAAAAGCAAGAATAAGACCATCTTTGTAACGTCAACAATAAGTAAAGAAGGAAAATCATTTGTTGCATTAAACTTAGCAGCTACAATAGCTATTTCGGGGAAAAAAGTTTTAATAATAGGGATGGATTTACGTGCACCAACATTATTAGAATATATAGATGCACAAAAAAACAGAACAAATATCATTGGTTTAAGTAATTATATAGTGGATTCAGAAATTCAGTTAAAGGATATAATAATGCCAATGCCAGGAAGAGATAATTTTTATATTTTACCATCTGGAGCTATTCCGCCAAATCCATCAGAATTACTAATGAGCAATCGTGTATCGGAAATGTTTGAATATGTAAAAGAAAATTTTGATTATATAATCGTGGATACGGCACCTGTTAGCATGGTTACGGATACCTTCTTAATTAGTTGTTTTGCCGATTCATTTATTTATGTTGCGAGAGCTAACTTTCTTGACAAACGAATGTTAAATTTAGCTGAACATTTATATAAAGAGAAAAGATTATCAAATATGGCTATTCTTATTAATGGTACTGAATCTAAAAATGGTTATGGTTATGGTTATGGTTATGGTTATGGTTATGGTCAAGAGAAACAAAAAACTTTCTGGAACAAAATATTCAAAAAGTAATGTTTAATCTAAAGTTACTTCCTATTGTAACCTAAATCAAATGCTATCGTTATATCAATAGGTTTCAAAAATGAGACAGGCAGATCAATGGAAATTGAGAATAAAAAATTAGAACTTATAATCGTGGGCGGTCCGAATGGATCGGGAAAATCGACATTTGCTCGAGGATATCTACAAACGCATACGATGGATTATTTATGTGCCGATGATATTGCAAGAGAAATTAATCCTGATGACATGAGTAGTGTTAAAGTTTTAGCCGGAAGAGAGTTTTTTAGAAAACTTGATTATTATCGAACAACTAAACAAAGCATAATAATTGAAAGTACGTTATCAGGAGTTTATTTAAATAAATTAATTTCAGGCTTTAAAAATGATGGTTATGAAATTATTCTCGTTTATGTTTTCCTCTATTCACCCAAAGTTTGTATCGAAAGAATTAAAGAAAGAGTATTGAAAGGTGGACATTTTGTGCCCGATAAGGATGTCGTAAGAAGGTATTATAGAAGTAAAGAAAATTTCTGGAATAATTACAAAAACTTGGCTGACAAATGGTTCTTGGTCTATAATTCTGAGAATAAGTTCCTTGAAATAGCACTTGGAATAAAAAATCAATTTTCAATAAAGAATAAAGAATATTTTTATAAATTTGTCGAGCATTTTTAAAAACGAATTGAATAATTATGGAAGTCAAAAAATTCGATGACCTAAGCCTTTATCTTAAAGGTTTTGAAATTGAATCAATAGGAAATCAAGCCATTAGAAGATTACAAGAAGAGAATAAGGGCAAAGGAATACCACTTGTTTACTCGGTTGACGGCAAAATTTACTACGAATTAGCTGATGGAACTATCACAACCGATAGTCCATTTAACACAAATGACTAGAATAATTACACATTCTACTCTCATAAAACATTAAATTCCAGCAAAATAAAAAACTTCAATAAAAAAAAATAATAATTTACACAAAAGTGTTTGTTTGAAACAAAAAAAGTAGTATTTTTGCACCGTTAAATAAAACAACGATCGAGTAGCTCAGCCGGTAGAGCACATCCCTTTTAAGGATGGGGTCCTGGGTTCGAATCCCAGCTCGATCACACACCTACAAAAACATTAAAAAGCCTATAAATAGAAATATTTATAGGCTTTTTTGATTTTACTCAAAGAATAAAAGAGGATCAAATATTGTTAATATTTATATTGTTGAAAAATAATTATAGTAGATAAAACTTATTATATTTGCCTAATAATAGGCGATGATATATATCATCAAATTGAGTTGAGTTTGATAAAATGATTGGGTTAAAAATATAGAATACGCATGGAATATAGAACAAAGTAATACTTATTACGTAAAAATACTTAACGTTCTTGGATGTGTTTATATATGCTCTTAAAATTATTATTCAATAAGTACCTAAAAGTGAAACAAAAATCTACATATAGTATGTTTTTTTTAAAAGAAATTACTTTGAAGAGTATTTTCATATTTACATTTGTCATAGTGACAAATGTCTTGCCTTTTTATGCTTTTGGTGCAAATATCACTAGCAATCAATCAGGTTCTTGGGGTACTGCTTCTACATGGTCTGGAGGAGTTGTTCCTGGATCTAGCGATAATGTAACAATACAAAATGGGCATATAATAACTACTTCTTCCAGTATTACATGTACTTCTTTAACAAATACAGGGAGTACTTTAACTTTAGGAGCTGATTTTACTGTAACTGGAAGTTTTACAATAAATAATGGTGCTGTTTTCAATATTAGTAGTTATAATATAAATATTGGTGGAGATTTAACATTCAATAATACTGGTCAAAAATTTAATTGGACAACAGGAACTGTTACAATTAGTGGTAATATTACATATTCGAATGGTGTACCTGGCTCAAGTAGTGGTTTTCAATGTACATCGACTGGTTACTTGGTAATGAATGGAACGTCTAAGGTATTTACATTAGATCAAAATACTGATGCTTCAATTCCAAATTTTAGACTTGGATCTTCAACTATTTCAATAAATACACAACAAAATTCTAGAACTTTTACTATTTCCTCGAATTTTGATATGAATAATCAAACAGCATTTACACATACATGTGCAAATGGAAGTATAATTAATGTTTCTGGTACTATATCAAATGCAGGAAACATGAATATTACAACAAGTTCAAATGGTGAATTCAAGTATAGTGGAGGAGGCGAAATTGCTAGTGGCTCCTATTACAAACTTACTACACAAACAAATTCATTAACACTTCCATGTGGAAGAACCTTGACCGTAACTAATACTTTCACAAATTCAACAACAATAACAGGCCCAACATCTTCAGGGCCATGGGCAAGAGTCGTTAATTCATCTTCTGTAGTAAATAGCGGAGGAACATTTGCAGCTAGTTATATTTCATTTAGTGGAGCTATTACAAATGGAAGTGTGGGTGCAAATATTGTACAAAATGACAATTCACATACTGCTTTATGTGCAGTCCCTTCAATTTCTACAACAGGCACATTAGCAGCTTTAACAACTTGTGCTGGGACAGCATCAACATACTCATCGTTTAACGTTTCCGGAACTTATATGAATGCAGCAATAGATATTGCTGCACTTTCTGGATTTGAGTATTGTTTAACAAACAATGGAACATATACTTCAACATTAACTGTTGGTGCTTCTGGTACTATCGCATCTACTCCTATATATGTTCGATTGGCAGCTGGTGCAGCATCTACATATTCAGGGAATATTGTTTTATCAAGTTCAGGAGCTACGAGTGTTAATGTTGCGACAGTTTCAAGTACAGTAACTGCGTTACCGTCAGCACCAACAACTGTTACTCCAAGTAGTGGCACAGCAATATGTAATGGTACTAGTACAAATCTAAATGCAACATCTTCTGGCAATACTATTTATTGGTATACGGTTTCATCAGCGGGTTCAAATATTGGAACATCATCTAGTGCATCTAATTATTCTGTATCACCATCTAGCAATACAACATTTTATGCCGAAGCAAGAACTGGCGGAGGATGCATAAGCGCTTCACGTTCGGCAACGGCATTGATTACGGTTAATGCACTACCTGCTGTAAGTATTACAGGAAGCAGCTCCATTTGTGTTGGTGCAACAACTACTCTATCACCGACTACTGGTGGCACATGGACGAGTAGTAATAATGGGTTAGCTACGGTTACTAGTCCTGCTGGTGTTGTAACTGCTGTAGCAGCAGGTTCACCAACTTTCACTTTCGCTCAAACGTCTCCTGCATGTAGTAATACGACAGCAGCTGTTACTGTTAATGCACTACCAGTGGTAAGTATTACAGGAAGTAACCCAATTTGTGTAGGAGCAACAACTAATCTATCGCCTACAACAGGTGGCACTTGGACTAGCAGTAATGCGGGGTTAGCAACGGTTACTAGTCCTGCTGGTGTTGTCACTGCTGTAGCAGCAGGATCGCCAACTTTTACATTTGCTCAAACATCGCCAGCTTGTAGCAATACAACAGCAGCTGTTACTATAAATACATTGCCGGTGACAAGTAATCTTTCAGCAACTGTAGCAACTCTTTGTGCAGGTGGTTCTGCAACCGTAACTGTAAGTTCTACGTCATTAACAACAGGAAACTATACTGTAACTTATAATGTTAGTGGAACAAATACAGTATCGTCAACGACTGCTTCAATGAGTTTTACCTCAGGTAGTCCTGGAACTGGAACATTTACTACTTCTGCTTTAAATTCTGCAGGTGTAGCAAACCAAGTTAATATTACAGCAATTGCCTTTACTGCTACAGGCTGTTCGAGTTCAGTTAGTATAAGCACATCAGCATTTACAACAACTGCTGCACCTACACCAACATTTTCAGCCCAGCCAGGTGCTTCAGCGTGTACAAATACGAATGTCGTTTACACAACTCAATCAGGTCAGTCGTCTTATTCTTGGACTTTTCCAGGAACATCGGGTACCGATTATAATGTAATTTCTGGAAGTGGTACAAACTCCGTGACGTTACAATGGCTTACGACAGGTAGCAAAATCGTTGGGATAAATTATACAACAGGAAGCTGTTCAGCAGCTTCACCAACCACTTCAACAGCAACAACGGTAAATTTAAATTCGTTATCTACTCCAGGCACAATTACAGGAAGTTCGACTGTTACTCAAGGCCAAACTGGAGTAATTTATTCAGTAGGAGCAATAACAAATGCTTCTGGATATACTTGGACTTTACCATCAAATGCATCAATTACAGCAGGAAGCAATACTAATTCAATAACAGTTTCATACGCTGCAAATGCTGCAAATGGAAATATTTATGTTTCGGCTACAAATTCTTGTACTTCAAGTACTTCGTCACCTTATGTTACAGTCACAGTTGCACCAATATTAACCGCTGCATCTAGTCCTACAGTTGATGCTGCTTTTGATATTACGTTTACAGATAACTCTGCATGGAGAGCAGCAATTTCAAGTATTACAGTAGATGGTTCGACATTAGCTGTAGGTGCATATAATGCTACAGCATCTGGAAAAATAACATTTACACCTTCTGCCTCAACTTTCCTACAAAGTTCTGGGACAAAAACTATAGTAGTAATTGCTTCAGGATATGTGAATACAACTGTTTCACAAATTATAAATGCAGGAGTCGCGAATAAACTTGTAATGCAAACAACTCCTGTTGCTCAATCAAGCTATACTGCATCTTTATTTACAACGCAACCCGTTGTTTTAATACAAGACAGATATGGAAATTCGACAACAAGTACGGCCTCAGTATCTGCTGCAATTGGTTCAGGTACATGGACTTTGGCAGGAACAACAGCAAAAGCAGGTGTTAATGGAACAGTAACATACACAGATTTAACATCATATTGTACAGCTTCAGTAACTGGAGCAACGATAACCTTCACAAGTAGTGGTTTAACTTCTGTAACATGTAGTACTTTTAATATACCATTTGCAACTCCACGAGAATTATATTATACAAGTTCGGGTGGAAATTGGAGTGTAATTACAAACTGGAAAGTTGGAAGTTGTAGCGGAAGTGTTGCAAGCAGTTTACCTTCATCGGTTGACAATGTATATTTAAATTGTGGAAGTAGCACGGTAACACTTGATGTGACAGGGGCTTGTAACAATCTAACAATTGCAAATAGTGTTTCTTTATCAATAGGTGCAAGTAATTTAACCGTTTCTGGTGATTTAAGTTGCAATAGTGGTAGTTCTGGAACATTAAGCAATTGGACAACTGGAACAATTACAGTATCAGGAAATTTTAGCTTTGGAAGTGGAGGAGGATCATTGTCTGTTGCTTCAACGGGATATTTAGTAATGGATGGAACAAATAAAAGTTTATCTATAATTGGGAATCAAACCATTAAAAATCTAAGATTAGGATCAAATAGTATATCTTGTAACGTTGGTTCAGCAAATACATTAACGATTTCTGGAATATTTGATATGAATAGTAAATCAGCATTTACACATAATTCTGGTACAATTTTGATATCTGGTTCAATTTCTAACAGCAGTTCAATGTCTTTTTCGTATACTGGAACACCTACATTTAGTTACACAAATGGAGGAACAATTGTTCCTGGTTCTTATTATAATCTTACAACTACAACAACAGCAGCAACAATTGCTTGTGGTTCTACAATTACGGTTAACAATACTTTTACTAATAGTACAACCATAACTGGACCAAATTCAGCATCAGGCTGGGCTAAAATTGTAAATGCAAATGCTATTTCAAATTCATTAACAATTGGATCAAGTACAAGTTATTTATATCTAAGTGGTACAACTGGAGGTACGATTGGAGGTACAAATGGAGTAAATGTTGTACAAAATAGTTCAAACTCTGCAAATTGTTTAAGTACACCTACTGTAATTTTAGGATCTACTCCAATCTCAAGTATGAATTATTGTTATACTTATGGCGCTTCAACAGCACAATCATATACAGTATCTGGAGCAAAACTTACTGCAAATATAATTGTAACAGCACCAACAAATTTTGAGCTTTCTACAAGTAGTGGTGGAGCATATTCAACCTCATTGACTTTTACTAAAACAGGAAGTGCACCTGATGCATATGTTACTCCAACAATTGTATATTCTCGTTTAAAAAGTGGACTTTCTGTTGCTTCATATGGACCATTAAATATAACAAACGCTAGTACTGGAGCTACAACAGAAAATTTAAGCGCTAGTGGTAATGTATATTCTAATCCTGTAGCTACTTCAAGTGCTAGTCCAAACCCAGTCTATAATGTTGGAGTATTAAGTTTATCTGGACCATCTAATATGTCGATTTATAGATGGACAGGTCCAAGTAGTTTTACAAGTTCAAATCAAAATCCAACAATTACGAATCCTTCAACATCTGGAACATATAGTTTAACAGTCACAAATAGTAATGGTTGTACTGCAACTTCAAGTACTGCTGTAACTGTAAATACTGCGACAAATTATTATTCAAAAACGGTACAAAAGTTACAAATTAAAACTCATTGGACTACTGCAGTAGATGGAAGTGGAACTAATCCTGCAAACTTCACAGATGCAGGTCAAATATTTAATATCATTCGTAATGACTCAACTCCTATAACGCCTTCAATTTCTGGATCATGGACTGTTTCAGGAACTGGGTCAAAAGTTATTGTTGGAAATGGCACTAATGGATGTAATTTTACAATTCCTTCAGGTAGCAATTTTACAGGGACAATTGACGTATCAAGTCAAGGTACACTTACAATTTCGAATCCAACAACATCGGGAATAACTGTCGGAACCTTAAGCACATTAAGTACAGTCGTATATAGTGCATCAAGTTCTCAAAATGTACTATCAACATATTATGATAATTTGACATTAAATGCGAATAGTGTACTTCCAAATGGGACTGTTTGGATTTTTAATTCATTAACGACACCAACAAGTATTGCAGGAATTACAGGAAGTACTGTTGTTTTTTGTGGAACAGGTTCTCAAACAATACCACCTATGACCTATAATAATATACAAACACAAATGGGCGGTACAAAAACATTGGGTAGCGGAAATCTAACAATAAATGGTGTTTTAACTGTAGGAAATATTACATCTTTTGATGCCAGCAACGGATCTCGGACTATAACATTTGCAGGTACGGGAGGTAAAAAACGGATTATTGCAACAGGAACATTTATCCCAAACAATTCAACTGTAAATTATTCAGTTGCTAATGATACTGTTTCTGCTGTAAATTATTTTAATTTAACATTAGGAAATGTAAATGGTGTTTTTGAGTCTTCAGATATTGTTGGTATTGCAGGTTCTTTTTCTCCTAGTGGTACATGGATAAATACAGGGAGTAATATCGTATTTAATGGTTCGTCAAATCAAAATATACCTGTATTTAACTACAATGTTTTAAAAGTAAATAATTCAAGTGGAGTAACATTAGTTAATAATACTACAATATCGAGCAAATTAATATTAATTAATGGAATATTAGCTACTAATTCAAAATCGTTAACAATTACAAATACTGCAGTAGATGCTGTCTCAACAGGTTCATCAACTAGTTTTGTAAATGGTGCCTTAACAAGATATTTACCTAGTTCAGCATCTTCTAGTGCTACTTATTATTTCCCAATTGGTTGTTCAACTACTTATTTACCAATTTCATTAAATAATATTACAACAGGTGCAATAACAACCGTTACTGCATTAGCAACTTTAGCAAATTCTGGAGGAATAGCAAGTACAGGATTATCTTCATTAAGTTCAACTGAATTTTGGGATATTCAGCATAATAATACTTTAACAGCAAGTGTAACACTTTCAAGACCTATTGCGAATCCAATATCATCAACAAGTGTCCTTGGACATAGTGCAACAGCAAATGGATCGTATATTTCAATTGATGGTACGGCTAATACGACTACAAATACAATTGTAAATTCATCAATTACATCATTTAGCGATATAATTATTGCTACAAGTTCTACAACAGCTAAAACATATATTTATGATGGAATGGGATCTGTTGAATCTGTTTTAAATTGGATATTTGATGCAAATGGAGATGGTTCAATTAATGCAGGAGAAATAACAAATCCAACAGATTTTACAAATGATAATGCAACATATTTATTAAAAAATACACCATCAGTTTCTTTGAGTTCAAATTGGACAATATCTGGTGCAAATACAAGTTTAGTTTTAGGTGATGGTACTCCAACATCATTCACGATACCATCGGGCTATACATTTCAAACAAGTGGAAATGTAACTATGAACTGTTATAGTACTTTAAATATTGCTTCGACAGCTACGGTAACAATTTATGGCAATTATTCAACTTCTGGTGCATGCGCTGGTTCTTCTCTTCCAATAACACTCGATAATTCTGGAACACTCAATGTATATGGAACATTTACTCAAGTTGCAGGAACATTATCTACAGTAAATAATTATGGTTCGGGAGTTATGAATATATATAATGATTACTCTAAAGGCCAAAATACTGCTTTTAATAATTTTGGCGCAATGAATATAACAAATGGTAATTTCTTATCAAATAATAATAGTCAAAATTATTTTAACAATAAAAATGGTGGAATCGTAACTATCGATAATTCGGGTGCCCCAAGCAAAGCTGATAATTTAACTAATATTGATTTCAGCAATGGTATGGTACTTGAAGCAGGAAGTGACTTCAGATTAATTAAAACGAATTTAATAGGAAGTGGTTCAAATGCACTAACAATTGCGGGTAATTTATCAATACAAGATGGAAATATGACCTTTAATAATGGTGGAGGAACAATTGCTGTTACAACTACAGGTTCAATTTATTTATATGATACCGATAATAGTGGTGATGGTGTTTTAAATATGAATTTTGGGGGTCAAAAAATAACTGTAGCAGGTATATTTTATGCTGAAGGACTTCAAATACCAACAGGAGGTGGAACAGCTGTTACGGTATCTAATGCTGGAACTATGTTTATTGGCAATATTGGGTTATATACAGGAGCAAACAATAATGATTTAGTCGTTCAGAGTGGAGGTACTTTGAATTTCTGTGGCAATAAAACTGCTGGTGCGGATAATCTCGGAACAATAAATTCCGGAGGAACTTTAAATTATGCACTTGGTTATTACACAACTCAAACACCAGGAGGACAAAGTGATTTTTCTGTTGGAGGTAATCAAGTTGCAGCATTTTCTGATGCAACATCATGTATGGCAGCTTTTGATAACGCTATTGCAAATGCAAATTCGCTACCGATATCATTGGATTATTTTGATGTAAAACAAAATGGAGAAATTGTCGCAATCGAATGGTCTACAGCTTCAGAAACAAACAATGATTTTTTTACAGTTTTAAAATCCTTAGACGCCATACAATTTGACATTATAAGTACTACAAATGGTGCTGGTACAACAGCAATAAAACAGTATTATAATATAATAGACGAACAACCACAAATTGGCATAAATTATTACAAATTAAAACAAACTGATTTTGATGGTAATTCAACAATAGGACCGGTTAAAAGTGTAAATTACAGTTCAAGAAATATTGATTTTGAAGTATACCCTAATCCATCAAAATATGAAAACATTACTATAGTAATTAACACAAAAAGAGCGGAAGAGCTTACGTTAGTTATTGTAGATCAAAAAGGAAGTCAAGTTTTTAATACTGTTTTAGATGTTGAGAAAGGTCAAAAGAGAATCCTTTTAATTGATTACACATATTTAAATACAGGAACATATTACATTTCTGTTATTGGAAATAATATTATACAAACAAAAAAGGTAATTGTAGAATAAAAAATAAAAGAGGCTGTCTTAAAATGTTTGAAGTGAACCCCAAAAGTTAGATAATAACTTTTGGGGTTTTACTTTTATGATAACAGAAAGAAAAAAGAACATTCGTCATTCCTTAGAGAAAAAATTAAACCTGATTACTAGATATGAATCAGGAGAAAGTATAAAACTACTGACTAAGGAATATCAGGTTTATCCAACATTACTTAAAGAATGGTTAAGACAGTATAGAGCCCGTGGAGTTGCGGGACTCTGTATGAAGAATTCTCGTTATTCAATTGAGTTCAAACAAAAAGTTGTAACTATTTTATTGGAAGAGAAATTATCTTTACACCAAGCATCAACAGATTACCTTGTAACACGTAGTGTATTACAGAAATGGGTAAAAAAAGCGAAAACGTTAGGTATGGACTCACTTGCTGTTGATGGGCGTGGCAAATTATCCAAAGAACATATGGGTACAAGTAAAAAGAACAAAACAAAACCAATAAGCACAGAGGAAGAGCTTCTGCACGAAAATGAGTACTTAAAAGCTGAAAACGAGTACTTAAAAAAATTGAAGGCCTTAGTCGAAGAACGTATTGCCCGAGAGAAAGGGAATGCGCCCAAGTCATCCAGCAACTAAGGCCAAAGCACAGACTTTCGTTATTACTAGAAGTCAGGGATGGCTAGAAGTACATATTATTATCATATTAAATCGATAAAGCAACCAGATAAATATGAGGGAATTAAAAAGGAAATTATTGATATTTATAATATCAATAATGGTCGTTATGGTTATAGAAGAATTACTTTAGAATTAAAGAAGCGAGGGTTTACAATAAATCACAAAACTGTTTCGAAGCTGATGCTTATGAGTGGAATTAAATGCAGGGTAAGAATGAAAAAGTTTAGATCCTACAAAGGAGAAGTAGGAATGATTGCACCTAATCTACTTCAAAGAGATTTTAATGCCACAGTTCCTGGCCAGAAATGGGTAACAGATGTAACTGAATTCTCATTGTTTGGAGATAAAATTTATCTTTCGCCTATTTTGGATTTATTCAATAGCGAAATTATAAGTTACACTATATTTAATAGACCTAATTTGGAAATGGTAACTAGCATGTTGAATCATGCATTCATTAAGATTCCAAATAATACTGAATTAATACTGCATTCTGATCAAGGTTGGCATTATCAGAATAAAAAGTATCGTCAAATGCTTAAAGAAAAGGGTGTTACTCAAAGTATGTCACGAAAAGGTAATTGTTTAGATAATGCTGTGATTGAAAACTTCTTTGGTATTCTAAAATCTGAATTGCTATATTTGCGTAAATTTGAATCAATGAAACAGTTCAAGCTTGAATTAAACAATTATATCCAATATTATAATAACAAAAGAATTAAGATAAAATTAAATGGACTATGTCCTGTAGAATTCAGAACCCAGTCCATTACATAAAAACATTTATTAATCTGTCCAACTTTTGGGAAGCAGTTCAGTTAAGATAGCCTCTTTTTATTTGTATCCTTGATGGAGTCTTATTCTAAATTTTGGACTCTAATTGAGTTAAAAATCATTTTGATACATCCTCTTTGTTTTATTCGACTATCTTTATTTACTCCTTTACTTAAAAAATCTTTTTTTAGTATTTATAGAATAGATATATCATAAATCTAATTTTTTACACATCGTACATAAAGTCCATACATTTTACCTGATTGATATGACTTTAATGAAGCAGCCTTTTGATCTGAATAACCATAAAAACTCGTAGCAAATTCATTACTAGTAGAATCAGAAGTAGATGTCCAAAATGAAGCAGCTTTATTTTCAAAATCGAAGGAAGCATTTGAAAATCGACAACCTGCAAATAACATATCAAAACCACTTGTACCTCCAACAAATAAGTCTTTTGATTTCTTATATTGATTTACCAAAAGATTCCACTCGTCTGAAGATGGAACATGCCAACCAGAAATACAAATACCTTGTGATTTTTCTCGATTTTGACCATTCATTACGGCAAACCAAGAATATGTTCTTCCGTATTTTTTGCAATTTTGGTCTATATTCATATAGCACCAAGAATTTCTCGAGAAATAGTTTAAATTCTGCGCCATCCATGTTTTACCTGCAATAACCACAGTTTTATAAACTTGCCCGTCTCGACTATCTGTAACTGTAGTTGCATAGCTAGCTGATTGTGCAAACATAGAGGCTGAAGAGAAGAGTAAAGCAGCCATTATTATAACATTTCTCATAATAATATCAATTAGTTTTAACAAATATAATAAAATCATTGAGAGGGAATGAAGATAAAGACCGTTTTTTTTAGCCTATCTATTAATTATCAATTTACCCGATTTACTTATACCAGATGCATCGGTAAATGTAATATAATACATACCAATAGGTAAATTAGAAAAATCGATAACTCGTTCTGCAAACATTTGTATAACTTCTTTACCTAAAAGATTCCTTACAACTATTTTGCATTTTGAAATATCAATATTTTCATCAAGTTTTAATGTACAAATACCAGTTGTAGGATTTGGATATAAAACTAACAAATTTGAAGTTTTTGATTTTTCTTTTATTGAAAGTACTGTTTGGTTTTTATCAAACACTGGTCGAAGCATTAAAGGATTTGTTATCAGAGATTCTTGCCAATCGGTACCTGTTTTAAAAAGCAGTTTCTTTTTGACAGTTTTATTCAAGTCAACGCCAATATTCAATAATAAATCTTGAGGTTGAATCCATCCGATATAATAAGTTTGGTTACTATCTAATACCAAATTATTAATCGTATCGAGGATACTTTCTTTCTTAATAGGATATAATGAGAATTTATTAATCGCATCGGCATATTTAAGATATTCTCCATTTTGTTGCGCTAAAATTTTTCCAGGTTTGCCTTTATTATCTTCCCAAATACAAATATTAATTGTAGGATCGGTTGTATTTAACGTTTTATTAAAATACATTAAAACAGCATTCAACGTATCTTTTTTAATCGAAGTGAATTTATATGCTACTTGAGCATATTCGGCACCTCTTAAGCCCCACCCTGCTTCTGAAGAACCATCATCATAAGAATAATAATTATAAAATGTTTGACGAATACGAACAGTATCGTTCCATCTATAATCTTCGTGTATAGGACTTTCGTTATCGGTAATGTACATTTTGATATCAAAATCTGAGTAGGTATTTACATCTGAATTTTGAAGAAAAATATCGTATAAACTAATTGAACTATTGAAATATAACGTATCAAAAATATTTACAAGGCCTAAGATATTTTCGTTTCCAAAAGATTTCTTAACGAAACTATTTTTTTTAGTACCTAATTCATTAACCTTTAGAGAGTAATCTACATAACGCATTAAAGTATCAGTATTTTGAATATTGTATGTAAAATAACTTTGAATTAATTCTTCTGAAATATTTTTAATATGTTCATACGGAACAGAACTATAGTTTTCGTATATATTTGCATCGAAACTTGTAAACTTCAAATCTGGTTCTAAATAACCATTTTCGTGATTTGAATAAATACTTACATCATCGAGATTCCATTGATCTTCGTTACGTGCATGACTTTTATCTGTACTTAAACTTGCAAAATTTATAAAACGAAAACGAAAACCTTTATGGAAAAACGAATTTAAAATAGGTAATGAAATTCGAGTAAAAGTAGTCGAAGAATAATTATTTGAAGATGCAGACCAAATTTCATCCCAAGAACCATTTAATGCATTTTTTGAAATTTTTGACAATACATTTTTACTATCAAACACATCACCATCGATTTCACGACCATACGAAGCTATATTTAACGAACTCGTATCAGATATATAAACACTATCTATTTTAGTATACGATATTGTATCTTTAACAAGCATTAAAACTTTAGATTTAAACGTTTTTAATGCTGTAATATCAGATGCATTAATAACGAGAAGCCCCATAGGAGGAATACGTGTTTCAATTGAACCATCATTTGGTATTTGAAAAAATGAGCGTTTCAACAAACCGTTAGAAGTATCGATTTGGGTCGCAATATTTTTTAATATATCATTAAAAAGATAAAATCCAGCGACATCGAAAACAGAATCAGTTGGATTATATAATTCAATCCAAGAGTAAGCAACTTCATTTATCAATATTTTATTTGTATCGTTTGGAACGTAACATTCCAAAATTAAAGAATCGGTATTTTCGGGCATATCGCCAATTCCACCTGGTTGAACGAAGAAGCTTAGAAAAAGGCTATCGTTTAGTGTGTATTGTGAAATAGTCTTTTTATTCAAATATGATCCATCTAAATATTTAAATCCTTTATTTGTTTTTGTATAGATAGAATCTTTTAATACAGTATAACTAAGTCCAACTTGACGATATAAAGTATCGCTCGATTTATAATTGTATACAACAGAATTCAATTTATTATACAATGTTTTTATTTTATAATAAACTGAATCACCAATATTTATATACGTTCCAGATCTTTTAAAAAAGAGATTATTTGAATTAGCTCCTACAACATAATCAAGAAGATTTATAGGTCTTGATGTTAAGGTATCGGCGGCAAAGTATGATGAAGCAGCATTTGCATGTAATAAGCCATCTGCGCCAAGAGCATCGAATGTTGCTACATTTATTGAACTAGGATTAATGCAAAAAGTATTGTTAATGTAAACGTTTTGATCTGCCCATAATTTTTGATATGGAAATATAGTTGGGCGTGAGAAATCGTCGAAAAAAGGAAGATTAAGAATTGATGTATAAGGTAAAACAAGGCTATTTGATTTTAATCTTGAATTATGTTGACGAGTTGAAATTATGGTATCATTTTGACCAAGAAGAAATAATTCTTCTGTTTGTGAAAAAACATTTAACGCAAATAATAGGAAACAAATTAAACTCCAATATTTTCTATTCATTTTCGAGATCATTAGTTTCTTCGTTTGAACGAGTCGATTGAGCTTGTTTTTTTAACCAAATATCTATTATCGAACCTGGAATGAGTTCCTTTCCATCGCCAAATGGCGGATCTTGTTTCCATACCACCACATCCAGTGAATCGATATACGATTTTACATTGCCATCGAAAACCGTTGCACCAACATTTAACATTGATGTTGATATTAAAGATAATGCATCGCGATAAGATAAACCAACCAAATTAGGTACTTCTGTCATTGTTCCATCGCCTACTCCCATTCCTAAAAGAAGATCGATTTTTGATCCTTTTAAAATTTTGGTTCCTGCTGCAATTTTACGTCCATTATATCTTTGTTCAAGCACATAATTTTCGGCATAATCGGGCTTGTAATGCAATTTACCAAGTTCTAAACCATAGGTTTCCAAAATTGTTTTAGCTTGTCGAAATGATGTATTAACCATATCGGGCATTTTAATTAATTCTGGATTAAATGACGAAAGAGTTAAAAAAACTACACGGTTTTTCTTAATATTTACCCCTGGTTTAGGTGTATGATCGACAACAGTTCCTTTTTTCTGATTCGGTAAATATATTGAATCGACAACTTGTAATTCGAAACCATTTTGTGACGCAATATCCTCGATTTGAGCCATTGTTTTTCCGCGTAAATCGGGCATTGGCATTTTCGCGCCATGTCCTGTATATTTATTTAAAATAACCGAAGCCATTAAAACAATTAAAAGCAATACGAATAAATAAATTGCTATATGTTTATAGAAAATCCTGCGTGTCAATAATTTCAGAAAATCACCCATTTTGTTAATCTAAGTGGTTTGTTAACGAATATACAAAGATATTATTATTTTGATGTGCTAATTTGTTAAAACACAAAATTGTTAATGCTTTCATAACCGATTAATTCTTTCTGGCCAATTTTACTACATTCTCGACATGATGTGTATGTGGAAACATATCGACAGGTTGTACTTCTTTAATATCGTAAAATTCTGAAAGCATTGCTAAATCGCGTGCTTGAGTAGCTGGATTACAACTAACATATACAATTCGACTTGGTTTACAATATAAAATTGCACGAACAACATCTTCGTGAATTCCAGCTCTTGGAGGATCGAGAATTATAACATCTGGATGACCATTTGTATCGATAAATAATTGAGTAAATACATCTTTCATATCGCCAGCTACAAATGTTGTATTGGTAATATTATTGAACTCTGAATTTTTCTTTGCATCTTCGATTGCTTCAGGAACATATTCAACACCAATAACTTTCGATGCTTTTGAGGCAACAAAATTTGCAATTGTTCCCGTTCCAGTATATAAATCGTAAACGACTTCGTTACCTGTTAATTCGGCAAAATCTCTAGTTATTTTATAGAGTTCGTATGTTTGAAGTGAATTGGTTTGATAAAACGATTTTGGACCAACTATAAATTTAAGTCCTTCCATTTCCTCGATAATAAAATCTTTTCCATGATAGCAGGTAATATCGAGATCGGCTATAGTATCGTTACCTTTTCCATTTATAACGTACATTAAACTAGTTATTGATGGAAACTTTTCTTTTAAAAACTCCAAAAGCGCAATTCTGTCTTTTTTATTTTCGTGATAGAATGAAAGAATTACCATCACTTCACCCGATGAAGCAGTTCGAATAATTAAACTTCGTAAAAACCCAGAATGTTCTCTAATATCGAAAAATGTAAGCTGATGTTCGGTCGCATATGCTTTTATGGCATCGCGAATAGCATTCGATGGGTCTAATTGTAAATGACATTTTATAACATCAACAATCTTATCGAATTTACCTGTTACATGAAAACCAACTGCATTAAAGTCTGTAATCGAATCACGATTTGCCATATCTTCAGTAGTAAGCCATCGCTTATTAGAAAACGAAAATTCGAGTTTATTGCGATAAAATTCTGTATTTGCCGATGCTTTGATAGGATTCATTTCTGGGAAAGATAATTTACCAATTCGTTCAAAGACATCTTTAACCTGTTTTGCCTTATAAAAAAGCTGTTTTTCGTAAGGTAATATTTGCCATTTACAACCACCACAAGCACCAAAATGTGCGCAAAATGGTTCAATTCGATCTTTAGAATATTCATGAAAAAGAATTGGAAAACCTTCTTGAAAATTTGAACGTTTGCGATTTATCTGTATATCAACAACATCGCCAGGAATTACATGTAGTACAAATACAACCATGTCGTTAACACGAGCTAATGCAACACCTTCGGCAGCAACATCTGTAATGAGAACTTTTTCGAGTATTGGGAATTTTTTCTTTTTCACGTAAAAACAGTATTTTTGTTTTGCAAAAATCATACATTTGAAGTTAAGAAAAAAATAATTCTTAATTGCTTATGGATTTAATAACACACATTGCCTTAGGAACAGTAATTGGCGAAATTACATTAGGCAAAAAAGCAGGAAAGAAAGCGCTACTTTGGGGTGCAATTGCTGGAATTATTCCCGACTTAGATATGTTTATTGTTCCATTTCTTGAAACAACACGTTCGGCTTTATTTCATCGAGGATTTACCCATTCCTTATTCTTTCTTATAATAATAAGCCCTTTGGTAGGTTGGTTAATTTCGTCTATTTATAAAAACAAATTAGAAAGTAAACCCAAACAATGGGCATTAATGATTTTTCTGAATGGAATTATTCATGTTTCGATCGATTTATTTACAAATTATGGAACTGGATTTTGGTTACCATTTTCGAATGCACGATACGCATTCTCAACAATTGCAATTGTAGATATATTCTTTTCGGCACCATTGTTATTTGCGATGTTTTGGGTTATTTTCTCGAAACGCGACACAAAAACAAGAATTATGATAACTTGGTTTGCATTATTCCTTTCTGCGCTTTACATTCCTTTTACTGTCATAAATAAAGTTAATGCAAATAGCGAATTCGAAAATGCATTACACAAACAAAAGTTGCCTTATTTTCAAATTAAAGCTTATCCTCAAATGCCAACCAATTTTATTTGGCTTTGTATTGCGAAAACCAAAGATGGATATTGGGCTGGGTATTATAATCAACTGAAGAAAGACCGCATTACATTTCGATTTGTCCCTAAGAACGATTATTGGTTGGTTGATTATGAAAACGACTCTAAAATTCAACGATTAAAACGATTCTCAAAAAACGAATATAGCATCGTTCACCAAGATAATGGAAATATTATTTTTAGTGTCTTACGATTTGGATGGTTGGGAACTTCGCAAAAAGCAGAACCACTGATATCTTATGATATTAAAACTAATGGAAATGATATTTGGGTTGTTAAGAGAAAACCAGAATTGAAGATTCAGAATTAATGGAAACGATACTCATAACCGGTGGAAGCGGATTAATTGGTACTCATTTACAAACTTTGCTTTCGGAGAATGGTTATAATGTTAGAATTCTGAGCAGTAGACAATCGAACAACAATTTTTATTGGAATATAGAAAAAGGTGAAATTGATAGAAATGCCATAGAAGGAGTCGATCATATAATTCATTTAGCAGGCACTAATATTAGCGAAAAACGTTGGACATCAAAGCAAAAACAATCGATTCTTGATAGTAGAATAAAATCGGCAAAATTGCTTTACGATACAATTCAAAGTCTTGAACAAAAACCGAAAACATATATATCAGCATCGGCAATTGGGTATTATGGTGCAATAACATCGGAACATGTTTTTTCGGAAACAGATAATCCAGCAAGCGATTTTCTAGGAACAGTTTGCGAGAAATGGGAACAAGCAGCCAATTGCTTCGAAAATTTAGGATTACGTGTTGTGAAACTTCGAACATCGGTTGTTCTTACAAAACAAGGAGGTGTACTTGAAAAACTCGCAACCCCTACTCGATTCGGTTTTGGAGCATCGATAGGAACCGGCAAACAATATTTTCCATGGATACATATTGATGATCTTTGTGAAATGTATTTGAAAGCTATTTCGAACAAATCGATAAATGGATCATACAATGCAGTAGCACCTCAACATTGCACGAATAGAGAATTTACAAAAACGGTAGCAAAAGTTTTACATCGACCAATAATATTGCCCGCAATTCCTTCGATTATACTTCGAATAGCATTTGGCGAAATGGCCGATTTATTATTAAAAGGCAGCCGAGTTTCGTGTCAGAAAATAATTGATAGTAATTTTCGATTTAGATTTCCAACACTTGAATTAGCATTGAAAGATCTATTAAAGAAGTAAAGGCTTATAACAATTTGTTACAAGCCTTTACTTATTATAGAATAGTTGTTTTATTCAATTATTAATGATGTTTGATAGTTTGACTTTCCATCGGAAAGAACTATAAAATAAATTCCTTTTGCTAATTTAGAGAAATCGAATAGTTTATCGCCATAGCTATTTCCATTTAGTAATTCAACTACTATTTTTTCACCAAGTACATTGTAAACCGAAATCGATTTAATCAAAGCATTTGAGATAGAATAATGTAAAATACATTTACCTGTAGTTGGATTTGGATAAACCGAAACTTCATTGTTTGTAATTTCATCAACAAATACATCAGACTCGACAGTAATTTTAATATCTATACTAGAAACAAGACCTTGTTCATCCGTTGCATACACAGTTACGGTTTCTGAACCGACCCATGTTGCAGATGTTGACACTATCTTTGCAATACCTTTACTATTGATTAACATCGAGATATGAGAACTAGTGTTAGCAGACCATAAGATATTTGTAATTGCAGTATTATCATCAGTAACATATTTACTTAAATCTAAATTGGTAAATGTTTTACCTCGAACCGCCTTTTGTTCTGGAATAGCTAGTATTTGAGGAGATGTATTATTTAAGTCGATTTTCACAACACATTTCGATGAAACACCATTTACAGTAGTTGCAGTAATAGAAACAAGTCCATAACCTACAGCTGTTACCTTTCCATTTGCATCTACGTTTGCAACAGTTATATCAGACGATGACCATATTACAGTATTATCAGTAACATTTAATGGTGCAATTACTACCGATAATTGAGTCGATTTAGAATATTCTAAAACAGTTGTATCGGATGATATTGTTATTGAAGTCGCCAACATAGGACTAACTGTAATTTCGCAATTTGATGAAACTATATTCGAAGCAGTTGCAGTAATAATTGCACTACCAGCTTTTAATGCAGTTACAATTCCTGCTTGATTTACGGTTACTATTGCAGTATTCGAAGACGTCCAAGTAACCGTTTTATCGTTTGTTTTCGCAGGTAATACAGTTGCGGATAATAGTAGAGTATCATCAATATTTAAAACTGCAGAGAGCTTATCTATTGTAACCGATTCAGCTAGTGTAGGTAAAACTGTAACTTTCAAAGTATCTGTTTTGCCATTCGAGGTTATTGCAATAACATTTGTTTTTCCAACTGATAATGCTGTAATGTTACCAAGAACATCAACTGAAACAATTGATGCGTCTTCAACAATCCAGGTTATTGATTTGTTACTTGTGTTAGAAGGATAAATAGTTCCTGAAACTTTCGTTGAATTATCAACTTCGAAAATAACAGAAGTTGCATCTAAAATAACAGAATCTGCCAAAAAGATTAATTGACTTACAATAACTTTACAGCTATCTTTTATTCCATTTAACGAAGTTGCAAAGACATAAATAGTTCCTACCGAATTTCCCGTAACTCTTCCAGTAGAAGAAATACTTGCTATAGTAGTATTTGATGAAGACCAAGAAATAAACTTATTTGTAGCATTTGATGGTAAAACTTGTGCTTTTACAAATTGACTTTCGCCAATTCCGATACCAAGGAAGTCGAGATCGACAGATACTGTTTGAACAGCAATTGGAATAACATTTACAGTAACAGTATCATTAATACCATTTGAAGATGATACGATTACTTTAGCTTGACCAATTGCATTTGCAGTAATTTTTCCAGTTTGATCGACAGATACTACACTTACTAAATTACTTGTCCAAATAAGTGATTGATTTGTTGCATCAATTGGTAAAACAGTAGCTGAAATAGATTGTGACTGTCCTATATTTAATGTTATCGTTTTAGGATTTACGGTTACACTTTCTACTAAAATTGTTTTGGCAACAACCTTAACAATACATTCTGTATTTATTCCACTTGTAGCAGTTACACGAATACTAGCAGAACCAACTTTTAAAGCAGTAATTTTCCCAAAATTATCAACCGAAGCAATATTTGCATCAGAGCTTGACCATACAACAGATTTATCAGAAGCATTCGTTGGATATATATTTACCAATAATTGTTGATTTTCTTGAATTAATAAGGTTACCGAAGCAAGATTTAAAGAAACAGAACTAACTTGAATTGGATTAACTTTAATTGAAATTGTTCTAATTATTCCATTTGGAGTTACAAGAGTAATTATAGCATCTCCGGCAGAATTTGCGGTTATAACTCCGTTATTATCGACAGATGCAATAAGTGGATTATTAGAATTATAACTTATCGATTTCGCAGTAACATTCGTAGGTGTATAGATAACTGAAATAGATTGTGATGTTCCAATATTCATTGTAGTAGAAGAAACGACAGCTGTAATTGCAGTTGGTTCAATATCTTTAACCACAAGATTACAAAATCCAATAATTCCATTAATTGTTGAAGCAATTATAGTTGCATAACCAGATGAAACAGCTGTAATTGTTCCATTATTAATGGTTGCAACTTTAGAATCTGATGTATTCCAAGTAATGACTTTATTAGTCGTATTTACAGGTAAAATAGTTGCCGTTAAAATATCTGTTCCATAAACAAAAAGGGTATCGTTCGATTTGCTTAAAGTAATTGATATTGCATTAATTGCTGAAACAGTAACATTACAAGTTGCAACTATTCCATTCGATGTTGTAGCCCTAATTATTGCCGTACCTTCTGATAGACCTTGAACATTTCCTGTAGAATTTACAGTAGCTACAGTTGACGAAAGTGTAGTCCATATTACTGATTTATTTTTTGTATTTGATGGTAATACTGTTGCGTTTAATTGCTTTGAATCGCCTATATTTAGACTTAATGTATTGTAATCGATAATGATATTTGATGCAACTATTGGATTAATTTTAATAGAACAACTTGCTGTTAATCCATTTGACGTAGATGCAGTAATCACGACATCTCCATCTGTTAAAATAGATACATTACCAGATGCATCAACTGTTGCAATAGTCGAATTATTAGTTGACCATGTTACGTTTCCGTTCGTAGCATTTGGAGGTGTTATTGTAGCGATTAACGATGCAGTATTGGTAGGTAAATTAATAATAAGTGAAGTTTTGTCCAAACTAATGCTCGTTACTGGAATTATAGAAACAATAATTGGAATTGATTTATAAACAGAAGATAACACTGTTGATGTTGCTGTAATTGTTGTTGAACCAGCTTTAAGTGCAACTATTTTTCCATTTGCATCTAAGGTTGCAATTGTATTATCGAGAATCGACCAAGTAACCGATTGAGGAGCTAAAGAAGGTAAAATAGTAGAATGTAGCGTACAAGTAGTTCCAATTTTCATAGCTACAGATGTTGAATCGACCGATATTGATACTGGATCTACATTCGTAACATTTACAATACAAGTAGCTTTAACTCCACTTCCATCATTTGCTGAACAAGTTAGCGTAGCTGAACCAAGAGTTTGAACAGAAATGACACCTCCCGTTACAGAAACAATTCCTGCTGGAGTAACTGACCACGTTACCGAAATATCTGTAGCATTTAAAGGATTAACAGTTGCTGCAATTTTAGTTGATGTACTTAATAAATTTAACGTTAATGCTGTTTGATCTAATAAAATACTTGTAACAGGAACAGTTGAAACTTTTAATATTATATTCTTATAAATTGTTGGCAATCCTTCAGATGTTGCTTTTATCGTTGTTGTTCCAGCTTTAAGGGCTACAATTGTACCATTTGAATTAATTGTAGCAATTGTATTATTAGAAATAGACCAGACAATTCCTTGAGGTGCATTTGATGGTACAACTGATGCTGAAATAGTTAAAGTTTCTCCAATATTTAAAGCTAATGAACCTACAGAAGTTAAAACAGATGTCGGTTGTACATTTGTAACAGTTACCAGACAACTTGCAGATTTTGTACTTGCATCTTTTGCGGAACAAGTTATAGTTGCTGTTCCTAATCCAACAACAGATACAACTCCAGCTTGAGAAACAGTAACGACATCTGTATTATCAGAAGTCCATTGTACCGAAGGGTTTGTTGCATCAAAAGGTAAAACAGTTGCTTTTGAAGTTGCTGGAGTACTCGCAGTTGTTAACGATAAGCTAGTTTGATCGAGAGTTATAGAAGAAACTAAAATTGCTTGTACTGTAACTGCAACTGTTGCCGATTTACTTGCAGCAGGAGAAGATACAGTAACAGTAATATTAGCAGTTCCAGGTGCAACAGCAGTAATAACACCATTACCATCAACAGTTGCTACAGAACCATTATCGGAAGTCCATGATATTGTATTTACACTTGCATTAACTGGGTTCAATGTTGTGGTAACGGTTTGTGTTTTATTGGGTGATAATATTACCGATACAGGATTAACTGTTACAGAGATAATATTATAAATAGTAGCAGTAACCGTTACATTAATTACTTTTTTAATAGTTCCATCGGCAATAGATGTAATTGTAATCGTTGTAGAACCAACTCCAACTGGTTTAACCAAACCAGTTGCATCGACAGTTGCAATATTTGTATTTAATGAATTAAAGCTAACTGCTTTATTGGTTGTAGAATCTGGAGTAAACGAATATGTTATAGTTTTACCAGCTGTTTCGGATGTTAATAAAGAAATATCTCCAGCAGCAATACTTACAGGCATAACTGGTTTTACAATTACAATACATGTTCCTTTAACAGCACCAGCATCATCGGCAGTTGCAGTAATTGTAACAGTTCCTAAAGCAATGGCATTTATTGTACCCGATGCATCAATAGTTACTTTCGAATTATCTGATGTTGTCCATTTAAACGTTTTTAGTGTTGCAGTACTTGGTGCAATCGATGCTGTTAGTTGAGTAGCTTGACCTATTATTAAATTGAGTGAAGTTGGAGTTACATTTATTGTTGAAATCAACACATTGTTAACGACAACAGTTAGCGAAGATTTTACTGAAGTTACAGCATTTGAAGTAGCAGTTATCGTAACCGTTCCAGCTTTTAATCCATTTATTTTACCAGTTCCATCTACAGTTGCAATGTTAACATCAGAACTAGACCAAGTTACACTTTGATTTGCCGCATTATTTGGTAAAATAGTATGTGTTATAACCAACGATGCCCCAACATTTACAGTTTGTGTATTATTTGGTAAAAGAGTTATAGATGAAGGTAAGATATCAGAAATTGTGATTATTCCAGATTGCTTAACTGATGGATTTTGAACTGAAGTACAAGTTATAGTAACTGTTCCAGCTTTTAACGCACTAACAACTCCCGAAGTCGAAATAGTTGCAAATGACGCATCTGATGTTGACCAATTTAAAAATTTATCTGTTGCATTTGTAGGAGTAATTTCAGCAGTTAATGATTGCGTTTCTCCAACAGTCATTGTAGTTATAAGAGCTGGATTAAATGCTATTGCAGAAACTGCAACTGGATTTACAATAATTGACGAAGTAGCTTTTACCGTTGTAACTGCATTTGATGTTACTATTATTGAAACCGTTCCAACTTTTAAACCTGACACTTTTCCATTTGCATCGATATAAGCAATAGTAGCATCGGATGATGTCCAAGTAACCAATTGATTTGCAGCATTTGCAGGTAATATAGTTGCTGTTAATGAAACAGATGATCCAACAAAAACAGTTTGTGTTCCAACAGGTGAAATAGAAATTGATGCAGGCATAATATCGGAAATAACGATAATTGCCTTTTGAGATATTCCAGAATATTGTACCGAAGTTGCAGTTATTGTAACGGTTCCAGCTTTTAATGCTGTAACAAAACCAGTGGTAGAAACTGTCGCTAGACTTGCATCTGATGTTGTCCAATTTATCGATTTATCGGTTGCATTTGTTGGTGCAATTACAGCAGTTATTGTTTGCGTTCCACCAACTGTCATTGAAGTTGCAGCATCTGGATTAAATGTTATTGATGTAACTGCAACAGGAGTTACATTTACTAATAATGTAGTTGAAACTGTTTGATTTTGAACTGATGTTGCTGTAATTATTGCTGTACCAACTTTAACCGCTGTAATAACTCCTGATCCATTTACTGAAACAACATCTATATCAGAGCTCGACCATGACAAAGATTTATCGGGAGCAGCAGTTGGGGCAACAACAGAACTTATTGTTAATATACTTCCAACGGTAAGTGTTGTAGAAGTCGATGGTGTTAGAGTTATACTTGTAACCGGTGTAGGTGCAACTGTTAATGAACAAGTTGCCGATTTTACAGAAAAACCATCGTTATAAGCAACAGTAATTACAGAAGTCCCAGGAACCAAAGCTGTTATTAATCCTGTACTTGAAACATTTGCCACAGATGTATTTGACGAAGTATACGAATACGATTTAACACAAGCAGTTGATGGAGTTAATGTTGAAGTAAGTTGTAATGTTAATTTTTCTACTATTGAAGCAGTATTTTGACTTAACATTACCGATGATAAAGCCGTAGGACAACCTGTTGCAACAACAGAAATTGTTGAAGTATAAGTATTATTAGATTTATCGGCTATTGTAACTGATATTATTGCTGTTTCCGTACCAAAAGCTATGTTATTTGTTACAAGACCGTTAGCATCAACGGTTACATTTGCATTATCAGACGACCATGTTGTTGAAAGTATACTTGCATTCGTTGGATTTATTTGCAAATAGTTTTTCACATTAGCAGTTGCAGATTTTGCAACATTTACAGACGATTGAATAAATGAAATTCCAGTAATAGGAATTTTCAATTCAGTAATAGTAAATGAAACTGTTTTCGAAGAAGTTAAACCTTCTTCATCGGTACAAGTAAATGTTACAGTTTCTGTACCTAACCAAGTAGAAACTTTTGGTATAATTGTAACAATATTACCCACTATTGACATTGTTAGATTTGTTGTTGTTGTTGCTGTCCATTTTAATTTCGAGTCAATAGTATTATCGTCGGCAACATAACTGTCCAGTAATATATTACTAAATGTTTGGCCTTGCATAATCGATTGGCTAGGTATAGATGAAATTACAGGAGGGAAATTAAGTGCAAAAACTACTTCACTACCAAACATTAATTTATCTAGCGAAACAGTTCCTGTTTTTGTCGCAGTTGTACCAGCATCAAAATAAATTTTTACACCATATATTTTAGTTATATCAACTGTTGCAGTAGGTGCAGTTTGAGTAAATTTATTGGTAAATGTAAAGACATAAATCGAATCGAAATTACCTGACATTGCCACTGTAACTGGCGAACTATTCGTAATATTCCCGTTTACATCAAAATAATCGACTCTTAATGTTATTGGAGTAGAGGTTTTTGCTTTAATTGCAAAATAAGGATAGTTCGTTAAATTTAAATATTTCGCAGCTTCGTTTGCAAGATTAAATGTTATCGAATTATTACCACTAGTTGCTGTTCTATTGTAGTTTATATCTAATGCTCCAGCATTATATGCAACAGAATAGGTTGTATTTCCTACTGTCCATCCAGGTATATCGGGACGGACAATATTTTCTATGTAACCTTCTACGACCGTTGGTGTTTGTACTAATTTAATAGTATAAGTTTTAATCGTTACTTTATCTTGAGCAACAACACGAATTGTTGCAGTTCCATCTAATTTAGAAGATTGACTAATTTGAATGCTTGCATTTGCTTGAGCAACTGTTGCAGAAATTGTTGGGATAATTGCTGTTCCAGCGGGCAATGTTAAAGTATAACTTGTTGTTGCAGCTGTAAATGTTGGAGATAATGAACCAATATTGGAAGTAAGCGTTGCAAGATTTGCATTTGTTGATAAAACAGCTGCAGTTAATGGGCCAATAACCAAATTATCGATAACCGCTGTTTTATCCCTGTCTTTATCGTTTTTCTGATATTCAAAATAGAATCTAACTTCAGTAATTTTAGTCTTATCAACAGTACCAGCAGAACTTGTTAATGCACCAGTAAAATCTAAATTAAATGTTGTTTTAGTTGCAGAAATAGTTGATGTTACAGCAGATAAATCTGAAGTATTTCCATTAAAATCAACGACTTCAACTCTTAAAGCAATATTTGTATTTGCAGTTTCCAATTTATTTTCGGTACAAATTGCGTCGAAATTTACATATAATGTTGGATTTGCACTAACAACAAAACCTTGAGGAATTTTATAAGAAAAATAGTCATTATTAACAGCTCCTTTTAATCGAACAAAATGCGCTGTTAATTGTTGACTTGATTCTGTAATCGTATAACAACTTCCCGAAGCTAATGATGGAACAACGTTTTGGTTAACATTATCATCAAAATTATCTGTCCATTGTGATATTGCTGTTGGTGTAAACAAATGGCTAATAACATATTCCTTTTTATCACCACCTTCTGCTGTCACAGTAATAACAGTATTTTTAGTTAACGAAGTTGCATATAAAATTGAAACGACAGCATTCGCACTTGTTGGAATTGCTGTTACTAAAGGAACTAGAAAGCTAGTTGTATTTGCTGTATAATAATAAACAGTTGAAGAAAATGTAGGTATTAAAGTACTATTAGCTACAGATAAACTTAATAAACTAGCGTCGTTAGCTACTTGTATTCCAAACGAAATGGTATAAACATTTGTATATAATCCGCTAGGAGAAGTTACGGTAATGGTTGCAACATCATTAACTGATTGTGCTTGGACAATAGATATTGATGCCGAAGAATTAACAGATGCTGCACTAATTACTGGTATCGCCGTAGCTCCTTCTGGCAGTAAAAACTTATAACTAAAAACAGTACTTTGGATAGAATTTGTTAACGTTCCAATTGTAGAAGTTATTGATTTTAAGATTGCTATATCGGTTGCCGAAGTATTTCTAACATTAAAACTGGGTGTCATTAATTCTTTATTCGCAGATTTTTCAGGGAAACGACCATAACTTACATCATTAGTTTGTTTACCAAAAGTCAATGTATCAAGTTGAACAATTCCATTTTGAGTAACTTGACTTAAACTTAATTCTTCTCCTGCTGAAGATAAATCAAAACCTAAATGTAATGAACCTTGAGATAGATTATTATCTGCCCAAAATGTTAACCATTGACCTGCTTTTATTGTAGTTGCAGTAGCATTATCGCGTGGAATTCTATATTTTAACGTATATGTTCCAGTATCCGAAACGAACAAACCTCCTAAATTAACATCAGTTGTATTTGCATTATAGAATTCAATATAATCGTCAAATTGACCCAATTCATCTGCTTTTGTTTTAGTATTTAATGCTAAACACTCGTTAATAGTAATTCCAGAAATCGCAATTATAATAGAATCATTTTTATTTTCTGCACCTGGTGTTGGTTTTACTAAATATTTCCATGTTGTTGAGCCTACTGGGAAAATTCCATAAGCAATATCTTCACCCTGATTTGTATATGATATTTGGTCAATAGTATAATTTAATGCACCACGATTTTGAACTATTGCAATACTACCCTTTTCAGCATTTAAATTAAAATCAACGTGATTTGGATTAATTTCTATTTGTTTATCTGCCCATAAAAGATAATAACCCTTAGCTGCAATGGTAGTTTGACTTGACATTCCTTTCGGAATCATATACATATTCGGATTACTCAAATCGTTTGTAACAAATAGTCCACCTATGTCGATAGGTGTTGAATTCGAATTATAAATTTCAATATAATCAGCGTAACTTCCTGTTTCTTCTTTAATGATAGTAGCATTTTTAGCCATAAACTCGGTAATCTTTAATCCATCAATGAATGTAGTACTTTGAATTTCATTCGATGCATTTGGTGTTGGTACCGAAAATATAATTTTATTTGCATTATCATCAGGATACCTTCCATAAGAAATATCGGTATTTTGTTTACCATAAATCAATTTATCGATAGAAGTAATTGTTCCATTTGCTCCCTTTTGCGAGAGCAATAAAGTATCTCCATCTTTATTCAATTTAAATGGTAAATGAAGAACACCTTCTTCGGATGCTCCATCGGCCCAAAAAAGCAAAAATCCACCAGGCGGAATAGTTGTTTGAGTTGGGAAACCATAAGGGATTTGATGCAATGTAGGTATAAGTGAATTATCAGAAAGATATAGTCCAGCGATATCAATTGATGTTGTTCCAGAATTATGTAATTCAATCCAATCTTCGTACTTACCTAAAGGATTCGTATTTATTGTTTGATTCGACGTTAAAATTTCGTTAATTTTAAGGGTATTTACTGTTGGTCTGGCTTCGAAAACTGCAGATATTGTTGTAGCAGCGGTAATTGATAATTGATATTCTTGATTTGTAGAAACGGTTGTTGCTCCATTTTTCCAACCTACAAATTGATATCCATCGGCAGGAATTGCATTTAACCGAATTGGAGTGCTCGCATATTGTAGAGCTGAATAACCAGATGATACCTTTAAACCACTTAAAGTAACTAAGCCTTGCGATGCAGTATAATTTACAGTAAGTGTTTGCCATCCTTTTGATCCATATTCCGAATTTAAAAAAGTTCTCATATTACCAATACGACTCGATCCCCAAGAAATCATAGCATCTGTATTATAACCAACCCCAGTAGATCTAGTCCATTCTGCATTAGTATATGTATCGCGTTCTGTAGCTATAGCACTTTCAATATTATTTGCAATGGTTGTTAATCGTGATGAAGAATATGTTGTATTTAACATATATGAAAAACGTTGAATAAATTCACTTTTAAAATCAGGATTCAACATCATATACTTAAACATTTCAACAACTATTGAAGAGCTGTTTGAATTAAAGTTTGAATAAGGGTTATCAGATGCTCCTCCTCCCCAATATCCATATCCAAAATCGGTATCGTATAGGGGGAATCGAAATTTACCATTTTCAGTCCTAGGACGCCACATTCGGAAGTTATTTTTAGGCCAATCTGTATTCTGACAATACAATTCTGCAATGTAATAGTTCATCATATTCGAAACATCTATATAATGTGATTTTACATAATCGTAATTTGCTTGATCAGTCATACTATTAGCTCTGAGATAAATCATCATTTCTTCGAAACGAGCACTATCACCATCGCTTGGAATCATTTTATTTATGTCGCCATCAATTTTTAAGATATCGATTTTATCTGGATCAACATATGAATGATAGCCGGCAAAATATTCTGCATCGTAACGTTCCTGCATATTTATAAGACTCCAATATTCTCCATTTAAATACATTACAACTGGTTGGTATGCTTGCACCTCTAAGTCAACTTGTCCTTTTAAAACAGCTTGTATAATAGCATCGCGTGCCATATTTCCAGATTCCCAATCGTTTCCAGAACTTCTCAACAAAAATGCTTGATAAGAATTCAATCCATTCGCACCAAACAACGAATAATTAATTTTACCATCTTCATATTTACTTTTCATTGCAACGACTAAAGACTTCAAATCAAAATTTCTAGAGACGGCACCCATTGTTTGGACTCCAGCACTTATATCGAATTTTTTAGCTCCATTTGCATCGAAATATTCAAGAGTAACTTCACGTTCCCAATCTTGATTCCAATTAGCAGTAACAGTTTGCGAAGAACTAACTGGTGCGGCCAGTCCTTTGACTCCTTGTATATATATTCCACTATCAGCATTAAAAAAATTATTAAAATGAGTACACATTGAAACAATGGGTAGTGTTGGTTTCCTTAAATTAATGAAATAGGTTGAAGTTGCACAATTACTTGGAACATAATCGGCATGAAAAACTTTAGCTTTTATAACAAATCCATAGTCACGTGTTCCCATATATCTATTTGTAGGATACGATAATGAAGTTGGCCAACCATATTTTTGAATTCCTGTATTATTATTCCGTGCATCTCCATACTTTTGTGTCGTTTTATTGGTAGATTTTGCAACTATTGGAGTTGAATAAATTGTTGATGAAGATGTTGGTTCTGAACCGTCAGTGGTATAGCGAATAACAGCGCCAGAAATAGTTGTGGATAATGTAACAGTTTGATCTGAAGAATAAAATCCACCAATAACTGAAAATGTAGGTTTAGGAGCAATACCTTTAACTATTGTTGCATTGTTTGCTTTTCCAGGAGTTGGAATCGAAAGTTTATCCCAAGTGCCTGTTCCATCAACTTTACGACCATAAACAACATCAGGATCAAATGCTCCAAAAGTTACTGTATCTAGTAACAACATTGTCGAAGAGAACATTTTTAACTTTTCGCCCGAAGAACTTAGTTTGTAATTTGTGTGTAAACCAGAGGCTTTTCCATCGGCCCATATAAGCAAATATCCCTTAGATGCAATTGTAGTTCCAGTTGGAATTGCCCATTTACGAGGATCGGATGCATCGTCTGTAATGTAATATCCACTTACATTAACAGAACTGGTACTTGTATTGTACAATTCAATCCAATCGGCAGTTTTACCGTATTGAGGATCTAGCGTCGTTTTTGTATTTGTAGGTTGGATTTCATTTATTTTTATTTGACCTAATACTACATTCGAAACGAATAAAAGGAATACAAAAAAGTACTTAAACTTTACCATAAGCTAAAAAATATTAAACCGATTATATAAAATGACAGCATTGCCATTAAACACCCTATTACAAATTTAACAATTTCTTAATAGCTTTAATCGTTGATATATATGGCCGTTTGTTTATAATAAGAGTCTTTGATTTAAAGATTCCAATGTTCAATTGAGATGCAATTTTTAGATGATAATTTAAGGCATACTATGTGATGATAAGAATCACCGTTTTACATTAAAATAAAAACACATAATATAAGAGTTGCAAGATAATCTTACAACTCTTATATTATGTGTTTAGTTATATAAAAATATATATCGCTTTTTAGAAAAAATGTATTTATATCATTTTAAAAAAGAATAATCTTTTGAGTATTTTAGCATTTGATTAGTATAACTATCAGGATAATTAATTTTTACATCAGTAACCAAACTATCTTTTCCATAAACCAAAGTATATTCCGGATTAATAAACCCACGATATGATGGTAAATTTAGTTTTTCGAATCGACTTAAAACTTCTTTATGTAATTCTAAATCGACTTTAACTCCATAATTTTCAACAAGTTTTTGAGCAGCATTAAAATCGCCTTCCGATGTAATTCGTTGTATTTCTTTTAATAATTCGCCAAATAACTTTGTAAGTTTTAAATAATCGCGAATTACAAAATAGGTTTTACCATCTTTTTTTACTTTTTCAATTACATTTTCTGATTTGCCTTTTTCATATACCCATTTTGCAATTAGTTGTCTATTTCGCATGTGCGATTCTTCAATATTTTTACCTAATTCAATTCGTTTTAATTGAGTCATTAACCCACCACGAATATATCCATCATATTCAGCTTTTGCAGCTTCAACATCAGGCAGTAATTTTAATTCAAGAACTTTTGGCGACATCATATAATACAATGCGAATAAATCGGCTCTAGCTTCTTCAATAGTCGAATGGTAATTTTTCAAGTCATCAGTTTTTACACCAGGTAACAATTGACCAGAACCATGACCTAAACATTCGTGTAAATCGGTATGTAAATTTGAAGAAATATAGCCATACTTTTTAACTCGGTCAATTTGCTCTTTATTGAAAGCAAACTCTTCGATAGATCCACTATTTACGGTAGCTTTGTCGTATGCATAACAAATATTTTCTAAAGAAACAGATTTAGAACCATGATTTTTTCTGATTGACGAAGAATTGGGAAGGTTTATTCCAATAGGAGTCGAAGGATAACAATCGCCGCCAAGCATTGCAATTGTAATAACTTTTGCAGAAACTCCTTTTATTGTTTTCTTTTTAAATCGATTATCGACAGGCGAATTATCTTCGAACCATTGTGCATTTGCACTTATAATTTCTGTTCTTTTTGTTGCCTCTTCGTCTTTAAAATTCACAATAGATTCCCAAGTAGCTTTTCGTCCAGCAGCGTCACCATAAACTTCTATAAATCCATTTACAAAATCGATATGTGAAATAGTGTCTTCTACCCAAGCTATATTATATTCATCAAATGTTTGCAAATCGCCCGTTTTATAAAATGCAATAAGTTTTTCAATAGTCGTTTTCTGCATATTGTTTTCGGCAACTTTTGCAGCCTTTTCTAACCAATAGCAAATTTTCACAATAGCATCAGAATATAGTCCACCTTCTTTATAAACATACTCTTTTATTTGTCCATTTTCCTTAACCAATTTTGAATTTAGGCCAAAACTTAAATCTTTATTCGATGAAGTATTTAATTGTTTTGCATAAAAATCTTCTGCCTCTTTTTGTGTAACATTATCGTAGAAATTATTAGCCGAAGATAAAAGAATATCAGTTGCTGGATCAAGATTAACACGCTTTGAATCAATACTTGAATCAAAAATTACGGAACAAAGATTATCGGTAAATAGTTTTCTATTTTCGCCTTCTTTTAAAGGTAATTGTTTCTCAGATAATAACCCTATTTGATTTACAAAGAAGTCTTTTGAAAATGCAGGTTTAAATTTATCGGTTGAATAATGATGGTGTATTCCATTAGCGAACCATATTTCTTTTAGATAAACAACAAATTGGTTCCAATCGTTTGATGTTGTATCTCCCGTATAATTAGAATAAATAGCTTCTAATGATTTACGAATTGCAAGATTGTGTTTATTGTTTTGATCGAATAAAATATCGCGTCCGCATACTGCTGCTTCACTCAAATAATACACAAGTAATTTCTGATTAAGCGATAATTCTTCAAATCCGGGTACTTGATAACGTAAAATTGCAAAGTCGTCGAAACGATCTATTTGCCATGCAAAATTTAAATTATCTGAATTTTCATTTACGTTTTGTTTACAAGCTATTAGAGAAAGAGTCATACTTAGAATTCCTAATATTAATTTATTCATTTTTAAATATTGTTATAATGTATTATCCAAAAATACAAAAAAAAATTGTTTTAATGGGAGTATCTTGAAAAACACTTGTTATATAAATAGAAAATAAAAAGTGTATGCCGAAAAACTTATAAAAGAGTAGGTAAAAAAATTAAAAAAATCTATGAAAAAATTATTTGTAATAATGATCGGAGGACTTTTGCTTGGTTCATCTTGTAAAAAAAACGATGTAAATCCAAATTCAACATCAAATTCTGAAAAGAGCAATACAATAAATAGCTCATCTTTAGCAGAACAATCCACAATTTCAAAAAATCGATTAAAATCAGATAGTGGACCATTTAGTCTGAGTCTAAGTAATATGGCTGAATCTGAATTAACTGGAGTAGCACAACCACAAATAGTTCCAGATCCAGTTTCGACTAAAAAATTTATAAGCTTTTCTCCTATAGACGCTTCAATTGAAATAAATGGATTCATTTATTTATTCAAGAATAATCTAGTTTTAAAATATGATATTGCAAATGATATTACTTGTGCAGGTTATCCACGACCAATTACTTTAGATTTTAAAAATCTTACTGGATGGCAATATTTATACAGCACTTTTTTAGGCGGAATTAAAAAACCAACAGGACCATTTGTAGATTTCTCTTATGGTATTGAGGCTGCTTTAAATATGGGTAACGGTAAAGTTTATTTATTTAAAAACGGTACAACTTTAGAATTAGATATGTTTTTAAGAGGTGTTAAATGCCAAAAAATATCAGAAACTTTTCTTTCATTTCCATCTTTACCGATGAATATTGATGCTGCAGTTAATACAAATGATGGCTTTATAAACTTTTATTCAGGTGATTCTTATTACGCATACAATATTGCAACTAAAGTTTCAAATGTAATTAAAATTAATTCAACGTTTAATGGAATTACAAGTGTAAATGATGCTTGTTATTCAAACAATAAATTAACAATTTTTAATGGAGCTTGGAAATATAGATATTATAAAGCATCACAATATACAATAATGGATAAGACTGAAAATCTATTTTTAATAAGTAAATAATTGTATTGTAAACAAAAGTTTAACAGATGATTATATAATAAAATATACATTGAGATGAGAGTTGTAAGTTTAATTTTGCAACTCTTCTTCTTTTTTGTTATAACTCGAAATTCTCATTGATATACATTTATTCAGCCTTTTACACAATTAACATTTAATTCGGTCTAATAAAGTTACATTTTGTAAGTCTTTACGTATTGATGTTTCGTTGCTTTAAATATCCAAAGTTTTATTCTTTTTGAAACTCAATTTTTAACATATAACAATCTGATATACCCAATAAATTAATAGAAAATATCTATTGATTAAATTGTTTCTGTTCCTATTCTACTGATTGTTCGCATGAATATTTTTTTCGGAAATTTAAATTTGTCATCTAATATAAAAAAACTTTCTTATTTGCATTTTCATCTTGTTTTTAATAATGGCTATAGCTTCACCCTATTCTACTATTATGTTCTAATTCAAATAATAATTGAATTACTGTTATAGATATATCTGATGGTGTATAATTAATCCAATCTAAAATCCCATTTTTTCACTCAAACGAAAATAATTCCGAGTGTTTGAATCCAATACTTACGAAAATTCACATTAAATTCATTTTTGCTATATTTATAGGAGAGATTTACTACTTGTAAAACACTTTTTATAGTCTTGTCATAGTTAATAAAATCTTTGTGCAAAACTCTTGAATAAATTAAAAAACTAAAATGGTCGAATTTTTAAAATAATAAACACAAAAATTCAAATAATATCATCGAGCAAAAAAGACAAAAAAAAAGCCTGATCGAAATCAGGCTTTTAATTATTATTATTTTAGAATTATTTTGTTAACTCAACATCTTTTGTTTCTGTAACTTCATAATCACTTTCGCTTTTTGTAATCGTAGTAGAATTACTATATGTTTCTGAATGAGAAGTTTCAGCAGTATAAGTATAAGAACCTACATTGCTCAATTTAAGTGAGTTTTTAGTTGATTCAGTTACATCAAATACCTTAGTTTGGCTTGCACCATCTCTAGTATAAGTTGTTGTATAATCATCAGTTTCAGTACTTGTAGTAATTTGTGAAGAACCATTATAAGTAACAGTTGTTGTTGTAACTGTAGTGATAGTACCTTTTCTTACATCACTTGCAATATCAACAATCAGTTTAGTTCCTTTTTTAGTGTCACCAACTTTTTCATTTAAATAATATGTACCTTCTTCAGTTTGAGTAAATTTATCAGTTGCTTTTACTACAGTAGTATAAGTATAACTAGATCCAGTAGTTGAAGAGATATCTGTTGATTCAGTAATTCTTTCACCTTTATCTTCACTTACATAAGTACCATCTTTTTTACTAAATGTTACTGTTCTTGTAACTTTACCAGAAATTTCTGTTTTTGGATCTGAATTAATTGTTGTAGTTGTACCATTTGTTACAGTACTATTTGACGTTTCTTCACCTGTTATTGTACCACTAGTATTAGTTTCAGAAGTTTTACTTTCTGTAACATGTTTGTAAGTTCCACTTGTAGAGGTATTTTTTGTATTAGAAGTAGTAATTTCGCTAGAAACTGTCCACTCTCCATCAAGTTCTTTAACTGAAGCTGCATCTTTTTTTCCACAGCTTGTTAGTGCTAAAGCACTTGCAAAAGCTAAAATTGCTAATTTGTTTACGTTTTTCATAGGGGTTGATTTTAAATTAAACTTTATTTTAAATATTATTATTTGATTGCAAATATAATAGTTTTTTAAAAACTGCAAGTTTTTAATGGTGTTTTTTACTAGTTAATATAAAATTTTTACTAATTACGTCCAAATTTCAACTCTTTACTTACGCTATAAGTCACAGTATTAGAGCCTGTTGTTTTTTGGGTCTCTTCTTTACTAGTAAATACAATTTCTTTCCAAGCTAAACGATCAACAGAAAAAGTTCCATATCCAATGAGCATTATTCCTTCTTTGTTTTTCTTAGCATCAAGCCAATACCAATTATTTGAAACAACTCTTGTTGTATATTTTATTGCAGCCTTTTGATTTAGTTTTCCACATTTTATAGTATCTGAATATGTACCATCTTCGTTTATTACAAGTACCTCTTTATAAACAGAATCTTTAATATCATTTACAACAACGGTTCTTTTGATCTTAAAAGCACTAATTGAATCGACATTTTCGGGAAAAGTTACAATTACATCTATAGGTTCATTATTTGTGCTAATACCATTTTGAACTTTTGTTTTGTTATTACTCAAAATACTTGTTAAATTCCATGTACCAACAATACGTGAATCTCTTGAACGAATAGACAAAAATGGATCGTTTGCTCCTTTTTTACATGAGATTGAAATTGCAATTATAGAGCTTATAAATGCTATGATTAAAAGTATTTTCTTCATTATAATTTATTTTATGAGTTGCTAAGTACGCAAATATTATTGAATTAGTATGTTTAGATAAATATTTCTTTTTTTGCTGCTAATAATGTATTCTTTAAAAGTGATACAATTGTCATTGGTCCTACTCCACCTGGAACAGGAGTTATAAAACTACATTTCGAAGCTACTTCATCGAATTTAACATCGCCAGTAAGTTTAAATCCAGATTTGGTTAAATCTGATTTTACGCGAGTTGTACCTACATCAATTACTACTGCACCTTCCTTTACCATCGATGCTTTAACAAAATTAGGACTTCCAAGTGCTGCTATTATTATATCTGCTTGTTTGCAAATTTCTTCAAGATTTTTTGTTCTGCTATGACAAACGGTAACTGTTGCATCGCCAGGATTTCCTTTTTGAGACATTAACACACTCATTGGACGACCAACAATATTACTTCTACCTAAAACAACACAATGTTTTCCGGCGGTATCTATTTTATAACGACAAAGTAATTCCATAATTCCAGCAGGTGTTGCTGAAATAAATGCTGGCAAACCAATTACGGTACGTCCAACATTTACAGGATGAAAACCATCAACATCTTTTTTAGGATCGATAGCTTCGATTACTTTTTGCTCGTTTATATGTTTTGGAATAGGAAGTTGAACTATAAAACCATCGATATCGGTATCGTTATTCAATTCATTTATTTTTGCTAAAAGTTCGGCCTCGGTAACATCGTCTTCGTAACGAATTAACGTTGATGTAAAACCAACTTGTTCGCAAGCTTTAACTTTGTGACCAACATAGGTTTCACTTCCACCATCGTGACCAACAAGAATTGCTGCTAAATGAGGGATTTTACCGCCTTTTGCTTTAATGTTTGCAACCTCAGCTGCTATTTCATTCTTAACCTCGTCCGAGATTTTTTTACCGTCTATTATTGTCATTAATTTTTAATTTTTAATTACGAATTTTTAATTCAAAATTATTAATTCATAATTATTATCATTTCATCATTGGCATATTTTTCATCAGCTTAGCTGCTTGTGGTCCGCCGCCAGTAACCATTTTCATCATCTTGCGAGTTTCGTCGAATTGTTTAATTAAACGATTAACCTCAGTAATATTAACGCCACTTCCTGCGGCAATTCTTTTTCTGCGTGAACCATTTAATAATTCTGGATTTTCGCGTTCTGTTGGTGTCATTGACGAAATTATTGCTTCAATACCTTTGAATGCATTATCATCAATATCAATATTTTTCAATGCTTTACCAAGACCTGGAATCATACCTGCAAGATCTTTCAGATTTCCCATTTTCTTGATTTGTTGAATTTGAGAAATGAAATCGTTGAAATTGAATTGGTTTTTTGCAATTTTCTTTTGGAGTTTGCGAGCTTCTTCTACATCATATTGTTCTTGAGCGCGTTCAACAAGCGAAACAATATCACCCATTCCTAAAATACGATCGGCCATACGTTCTGGGTAGAACATATCGATTGCTTCCATTTTTTCGCCAGTACCAACAAACTTAATTGGTTTGTTAACTACAGAACGAATCGAAAGAGCAGCACCACCTCTTGTATCACCATCTAATTTGGTAAGAACAACGCCACCAAAATCTAATCTATCGTTGAATTCTTTTGCCGTGTTAACAGCATCTTGTCCAGTCATTGAATCGACAACGAACAAAATTTCTGAAGGATCTACAGCTTTTTTAATGTTTTCGATTTCCTTCATCATCGTTTCGTCAACAGCCAAACGACCAGCAGTATCGATGATTACAATATCATTCCCATTTCTCTTTGCATGTTTTATTGCTTCGTTTGCGATTAAAACAGCATCTTTAACATCGAGCATTGTAAATACAGGAACTTCGATTTGTTCGCCAAGAACCTTTAATTGTTCAATAGCCGCAGGACGGTATATATCGCAAGCCACAAGTAAAGGATTACGTCCGCGTTTGCGTTTTAGCATATTAGCTAATTTACCCGACATAGTAGTTTTACCCGAACCTTGAAGACCTGCCATAAGAATTACTGCTGGCGAACCTTTAAGTACAATATCGATATTGCTTCCACCCATGAGTTCGATTAACTCATCGTGAACAATTTTGGTCATCATTTGACCAGGTTTTACAGCTAAAAGAACGTTTTGTCCAAGAGCTTTTTCCTTTACCGTTTCGGTAAATGTTTTGGCAATTTTATAGTTAACATCGGCATCGAGTAAGGCACGACGAACTTCTTTTAGTGTTTCTGCTACGTTAATCTCGGTGATTTTTCCTTCACCTTTCAGCAGTCTCATCGAACGATCTAACCGTTCACTTAAATTTTCAAACATAATTGATTAATAGATATTTTTCTATTCATTAAATTCGTCGCAAATTTAATTAATTATTTATCAAATTTGCCCAAAATCAGAATGATTTATCTATTAATGAACTTCGCTCATAATAATTACTAATCATTAGTATTAAATAAAGCTAAAGTATTTATATTTGTTGGTTGTTTTGTTTATTGTTTCAAACGATAAACACATGATATTTAAGCCAATAAAAAACAAAACATTTACTGAATAACATATGTCACTTAAATACCCAGTATATTCACCTTATTTAAAAGGAAACGAAAAGAAATACATTAACGATTGCATTGATTCTACTTGGATTTCTTCTAAAGGAAAGTACATTGAATTGTTCGAAAATGCTTTTGCTACATATATTGATATTCCGTATGCAACTACAGTAAATAATGGCACTGTAGCACTTCATTTAGCATTATTGGCAATAAAGATCAAAGCTGGTGATGAAGTTATAGTTCCAAGTTTTACATATATTGCAAGCGTAAATGCTATTTCGTATGTTGGTGCAACTCCTGTTTTTGTCGAATCACTTAAACGTAATTGGCAGGTTGATCCAGAGGATATCCGACGGAAAATTACTTTGAAGACAAAAGCTATAATGGTTGTTCATTTGTATGGTCACCCTTGTGATATGGATGAAATAATAGCAATTTGCAATGAACATAATCTTCTTCTAATTGAAGATTGTTCTGAAGCAATTGGTAGTTATTATAAAAAGAAGCATGTAGGTAGTTTTGGTGATATATCGACCTTTAGTTTTTTTGGAAATAAGACAATAACAACTGGTGAAGGTGGAATGGTTGTTTCGAAATATGAAACATACATGGATACTGTTCGAAAGCTTAAAAATCAGGGAAATTCAAATGTTCAATATTGGCATGATGAGATAGGTTATAACTATAGAATGACAAATATTTGTGCTGCTATTGGTTTAGCACAATTAGAACAAATTGAAACTATTATTCCCTTAAAAAAAACTATTGCTCAAACATACAAAACTGCATTCCAAAATACTGATATTGAATTCCATACCGAAGATTCAAATATTATAAACTCGTATTGGATGTGTTCTTGTTTAATTCCAAAAAACATTAATAAACAGCAACTTTCTGATTATTTACTTGAACATGGAATAGAAACTCGTCCACTTTTCTATCCAGCCAATGAAATGCCAATGTATAAAAAGCAAAATAGCGAAACATTTTATATTGCTAAAGAATTGAACGAACGGGGATTAAATTTACCAAGTTATCCAAATTTAACAGAAACTGACGTTATATTTATCGCAAATAAATTAATCGACTTTGTAAAACAAAATGGATAAACTTTCGGTTGTAATTATAACCTTTAACGAGGAAGAAAATATTGGTCGTTGTATCGACTCAGTATTAACTGTTGCCGATGAAATTATTATTATTGACTCGTTTTCAAAAGACAAAACAAAGGAAATTTGCTTGGAAAGAGGGGTTAACTTTATAGAACATGCATTTGAAGGTTATATTGAACAAAAAAACTATGCTGCATCGATAGCTTCGTTCGATTATATTCTATCGCTAGATGCTGATGAAGCTTTGTGCCCACGATTACAAAAATCGATACTTGCAGAAAAAGAACATTTCACAAAAGATGGTTATTTCATGAATAGAATGACCAATTATTTAGGCAAATGGATTAGACATGGTGCGTGGTATCCCGACAAAAAGCTTCGAGTTTGGAATCATCACAAAGGACGATGGGCCGGACGTAATCCGCACGATTGCTATGAGATGAATACTGAATGTTCAATCGGTTATCTAAAAGGTGATATTTTACATTATTCGTATACATGTATTCAAGGTCATGTAGCTCAATTCGATAAATTTACTACAATTACGGCTCAACACATGAATGAAGAAGGTAAGCGTGGAACTTTTTTCAAAATATTTTTCAGTCCTTTTTTTAGTTTTATAAAAGGTTTTTTTATTCGTTTAGGCTTTCTAGATGGTTATTACGGTATAGTTATTTGCGTTATCAACTCGTTTGCAACATTTATGAAATATGTAAAGTTGCGTGAACTCAACAAACTTTCTTAAAAAGATGAAAAAACCTTACTTTATTTTAATCGATTTAGATAGATTAAAAGATTTGAATGCTGGCCTTGGTCAAGTTGCATTACTTTTTGGCGAAGAAGTTGCAAAACTTAAAGATAATCGGTTTCGTTTTACATTTCTTGTTCCCAAAAAGTACGTAGGTTTTTTTGGCGATTCTGTTGATTATGAAGCTGTATCATTTAAGCGTAGATATTTTCCTTTTCTTTGTAAGAAATATGATCTTTGGTACACAATTCATCAAGATTCTTTTTATTTTCCATCAAAAGATACACCTTATATTATAACGATTAACGATCTTAATTTTCTTGGTGAAAAATCGCCCGAAAAAGCTGCAAAACGCTTAAGTCGATTACAAAAGAAAGTTAACAAAGCAACTGCAATTACAACCATTTCGAAATTCACTAAAAATGAAGTAACCAAACATCTAAATGTAGGCTCAAATCCGATTCAAGTAATTTACTGTGGTGTTGAAGTGAAAACATTTGATAATATTCAACGTCCGTTATTTGTACCTGATGGCAAATTATTGTTTTCAATTGGAGTAGTTCAGGCGAAGAAAAATTATATGGTGTTACTTGAATTTATGAAACGTTTGCCTGAATATAGTTTAATTATAGCAGGAAATAAAAAATATGATTTCGCAATAGAGTTGCAAAATAAAATTAACGAATTAGGATTGCAAAATAGAATTTTATTACCAGGAAAAATATCGGACGAAGACAAATTCTGGATGTACAACAATTGTGATGCAGTGTTATTTCCAAGCAAGTTCGAAGGTATGGGATTTCCTCCAGTTGAGGCGATGCGATTTGGTAAACCTGTATTTGCTTCAACTTATTCAAGTATTCCAGAAGTAAGTGAAGATAAAGCTTATTACTGGGACAATTTTGAACCCGACTATATGGTAAAAGTATTTACTGAAAAAACACAAGAATTTTCTAACGAGCCAAATCGTTCAGAACTACTTCGTAAGCATTCATTGAAATATATGTGGAATGAAAATGTACAAGCCTATTTGCGGTTATTTTTATCGATTTTAGAAAAGTAATAATTTTATTCTTCAATATAATCCAAATCTTTATCGAAGGTTTCCTCTATTAAAAACGTTGCAGTTAGCGCTATTCCCAAGCAAATACTACCAACAATTATTGCAGATGTAAGTAGGTTAGATTTATCTTTCAAAAAAAGCACTGCCATTGAAATTGGCACAATTGCACCACGAACAAAATTGGGAACCGTAGTAGTAACCGTTGCCCGTAAATTAGTTCCAAATTGTTCTGATGCTGTGGTAATGAAAACAGTCCAATAACCGTGAGCCAATCCCATAACAAAAACAACAAAATAAAACATCCCTGCCGAACTACCAGAAATCGAAAAATAACAGATTAAAATTAAAATTAAAGAGAATAATGAAAGCATTAATGCCTTTTTGCGAGAGTGCAACTTTTGACTAATCAATCCAATTAAAAAGCTACCTAACGATATTCCAACATAATGCCACATTACTGCAATACTTCCTGATATTTCTGTTTTTAAATGCAAAGCCTTAGCAAACTCTGGTGCTTGTATTACAAGAATTCCAACAATAAACCAAGATGGAATTCCAATCATTATACAATATAAATATTTAAGGAAACGTTTGCGATTTGTGAATAGACTTAAGAAATTACCTCGTGAAACCTGCTTTGATTTTGTATGTTCAAACATTCCTGATTCGAACACCGAAACTCTTAAAAGCAATAACGACAATCCAAGTCCGCCACCTACCCAATAAGCCATTCGCCAATTAAACAAATCGGCTACTAAAAAACCAAGAATGGCACCAGCAATTCCTAATCCAGAAACTATGGTTGTTCCATATCCACGAGTTTCTTTGCTCATAACCTCAGATACAAGTGTGATTCCAATTCCTAATTCACCTGCAAGACCAAAACCTGCAATAAATCTAAGGATTGCATATTGTTCCATATTCTGAACAAATCCGTTTGCAATATTTGCCAATGAATACAAAGCAATAGTAAAAAACAAAACGGGTAATCGACCACGCTTATCGCCCATTATTCCCCAGATTATTCCACCCGCAAGCATTCCTATCATTTGCATATTTAACAGAAAAATGCCTTTAACCATTAACTGGTCTTGGGGAACACCTATTGCGAGTAAACTTGGAACACGAACAATTCCAAACAAAATTAAATCGTAGATATCAACAAAATAGCCTAATGCAGCTACTATGACAATTATATTGAATGGATTTTTACTTAAGACTTTTGAATTCATACATTAATAAATTAGGTTTATACAGGGTTGTTTCCTAATATCCCTCTGTATATTAATTGCAAATGTAAATTTTTAGTCGATTGGTTCTGCACAATACAACTTAAAAAACTTGGAGATTCCTGTAGAGACGCAATGCATTGCGTCTCTATTAAATCCATCACCAATTTATCAACAACCCAAAATTATAAACAATTAATTGGTAGATTTGAATTCAATTTTAAATATTGTAACAATGATAATTGCATCTATTATAATCTCTTTAATTTGCCTAATAATAAGCATTTTAATATACACAAAAATAAACAAACCCGAAACATCAAATATAACTGAAGAAATAGAAAAACTTCTGCAAACCGAAGTTAAAAATATCCGTTCTGACCTTAACGATGGTTTTAGAAATAACCGCGAAGAGTTAAATAAAGGAATTGCAACCTTCCAACAATCGTTTACCGAATCGCTTCAAAACACATCGGAAAAGCAAACACAGGCTTTCGAAAAATTAATTGAAAAAGTAGAGACAAAACTGCAATCTATAAAAGATTCACAAGATAATAGCTCGAAGGAAAATCGTGATGAACTTCGCAAATCGCTTAAAGAATTCCAAGATTCGTTTGCGCAAAATGTAAAAGATTTCAATGATTTGCAAAAGCAAAAATTCGAAGAAATGACTCGCAAACAAGATGAGTTGGTAAAATCGACCGAATTGAAACTCGAAAAAATGCGCGAAACTGTTGATGAAAAACTTCATAAAACTTTAGAAGAACGACTTGGACAATCGTTCAAAATGGTAAGCGAACAATTGCAAGCTGTTCAAAAAGGATTGGGCGAAATGCAGACTTTAGCTCTCGGAGTTGGCGATTTAAAGAAAGTGCTTTCGAATGTTAAAACTCGTGGTGTACTTGGCGAAATTCAATTAGGTAACATCTTGGAACAAATAATGGCTCCCGAACAATACGAAGCGAATGTAAAAACCAAACCCGGTTCAAACGATTTGGTTGAATATGCAATAAAACTTCCGGGTAAAGACGAAGCTGGCAAAGAAGTTTATTTACCAATAGATGCAAAATTTCCACAAGAAGATTATGTGCGACTTCAAACAGCTTATGATGCTGGAGATATTGTAGGAATAGATTCTGCGACAAAAGCATTAAATATTTCGATTAAAAAATTTGCAAAAGATATCAGCGAAAAATATATTGCTCCACCCCACACTACCGATTTCGGAATAATGTTCCTTCCGCTCGAAGGATTATTTGCCGAAGTGGTTCGTCAACCTGAGTTAATTGCAGTTCTTCAAAGAGAATATAAAATTATAGTTACTGGACCAACAACGCTTGCTGCTATTTTAAATAGTTTACAAATGGGATTCAAAACCCTTGCAATTCAAAAACGAAGCAGCGAAGTTTGGCAAATATTAAGCACGGTTAAAAACGAATTTGGTAAATTTGGTGATGTTTTAGCAAAAGCTCAAAAGAAAATTCAAGAAGCAAGTTCAGAAATCGATACATTGGTTACGACCAGAACAAATAGTATAAATCGTCAATTAAGAAATGTTCAGGAAATGCCAGGTGAATTGAAGGCGGAACCGGAAATATTTAATGAATTGGAATAATATATATTGTAACGACTCTATTTGTGTGTTGGTTCTGCTAGAGACGTTGCATGCAACGTCTCTAGAATATAAGTTCACATTAATTCAAAACTAAAAAATCAAAACTAAAAAATATGACTCTTATTAAAAGTATTTCAGGAATTAGAGGCACCATCGGAGGCAAAGCTGGCGAAGGACTTAGCCCAATAGATGTAGTAAAATTTACCGCAGCATACGGTAGCTATATTAAGCATATGTATGGCATTACTGGTGGAACCATTGTTGTTGGTCGCGATGCACGAATTTCGGGTGCGATGGTAGAATCGTTAGTGGTAAATACATTAGCTGGTATTGGCTTTGATGTTGTATCGCTTGGTTTAGCAACAACACCAACTGTTGAAATGGCAGTAACTGGAGAAAAGGCACAAGGTGGAATAATAATTACAGCAAGTCATAATCCTCGTCAATGGAATGCCTTAAAATTATTGAATGCTAAAGGGGAATTCCTAAATGCAAACGATGGAAAACAAGTTCTTGAAATTGCCGAAAGCGATACAATAGAATTTGCAACTGTCGACACAATTGGAAAAATCACCGAAAAAGCAAATTACGAAGATATTCACATCGGCGAAATTTTAAAATTAAAATTGGTTGATGTAAAAGCAATTGCTGCAGCTAATTTTACCGTTGCTATCGATTGTGTTAATTCGGTTGGAGGAATTGTACTTCCAAAACTTTTAGAAAGACTTGGAGTTAAAAACGTAATTCCATTGTATTGCACTCCAAATGGAGAATTTCCTCATAATCCAGAACCACTGCCAGAACATCTTACCGAAATAGCAAAAGTTGTAAAAGAAAAGAAAGCTCATGTAGGTTTCGTTGTCGATCCCGATGTTGACCGTTTAGCATTGATAAACGAAGACGGAACAATGTTTGGCGAAGAATACACCCTAGTTGCAGTTGCCGATTATATTTTGGCACAAACAAAAGGTAATACCGTTTCGAATTTATCATCAAGTAGAGCATTACGAGATGTTACGGAAAAACACGGCGGAACATATACTGCCGCAGCAGTTGGCGAAGTAAATGTTGTAACCGCAATGAAAACAACAAATGCTATTATTGGTGGCGAAGGAAATGGTGGAATTATACTTCCCGAATTACACTACGGTCGCGATGCATTAGTTGGAATTGCATTATTCTTAACACAGTTGGCAAAATCGGGCAAAAAATGTTCTGAATTACGTGCAAGTTATCCAGCTTATTTTATTTCGAAAAACAAAATTGAATTAAAACCAACAGATGATGTTGATGCCGTATTAAAAGCTGTAGAACAAAAGTTTGCAAACGAAAAAGTAAACACCATTGATGGTGTAAAAATCGATTTCGAAAAAGAGAAAGAATGGGTTCACTTACGTAAATCGAATACCGAACCAATAATTCGAATATATGCTGAAAGTCAAAACGAACTAAAGGCTGGTGAACTTGCAAATAGAATAATTACAGAAATAAAGAAGTTGATTTAATCTTACTAATCAGAATTAAAATGAAAAAGGTGGATACTTTTATTGTATCTACCTTTTTCTATTTCCCCGAACCTCAAAATCTATTTAATAACAATTCGTTTATTTTGAATTAGATTTTTACCTTTTATTGTAATAAAATATGTACCCGGCTGCAAATTACATAAATCAGAAAGCTTTATTTTTATTGGACTTTTTGATATTTCAACAGATCCAGAACACATTGAACGTCCTGATAAATCTTCAATAGAAATAGTTGCGGTCTCAACACAAATACCCTTTACAATAATTGTTAACTCTTCTAAATAAGCTGGATTTGGATAAGTTATAAAAGTAACACTATCATTTTTCAATTCTACACTTTCTATTTTACTATATGCAAAATCTCCATTAAAATCAGTTTGTTTTAAACGGTAATAATTTGTGCCATTAAAAGGTTCTTCATCTGTAAATAAATAATTATGTACTTTAGTCGATGTTCCTGCTCCATTGCAAGTATAAAGTGTATTCCAATTTTCACCATCCATCGATTTTTCCAAAGTAAAATAATCGTTATTGGTTTCAGATGCTGTTTCCCAAGATAGTTCTACAAGTTCACTTTTCTTATATGCATTAAACTTTGTAAGTACTATTGGCAAATTATGTGTAACAGAATCGGAACCAGTCCAATCAGAGAAAGATGAAATTAATGATAATGTAAGTTTATTATTTGATACATCTATTCTTGATGCATTTTGTAATAACCAATGAGCTCTATTGTCTTCAGATTTATATAATTTCATATCGGCTTCAGTGTGTCCAACAATTTCATTATCGAAATAATGAAAAACCATTGTTCCATTTAAACCAGCATCGGTAAATGGAGTAATTGTAAAATAACGAAGTATTCCTGTTTTACCATTTCCAGTGCAAGCTGTCCCTGTTGTTCTTATAACTTCAGTTGAATTATTTGTAAGATTTGCTTCAGTCAATTCAACACCAATACCACCAAAGGTATTATTTATATTTTGCATTAATATTCGAGTAGCTTTAACTGCACCAGTTACATACGAAGTTGGAGCTTTTGCATTAGGTGTTGCTTCGACTATAGAACCAGTAGAACCTAAATCTATAGAATAAACGCCAGTAGTTAATATTCCAGAAGATAAAGTTAATGTTCCATTTACAGAAATATTTCCAGATAAAGATGCTCCAGCAGAATTATTTAAAGTAATTGATTTAAATGTCACAGCTGGTATAACTTGGTTTAATGTTCCCATTAGACTTACAGTACAATTATTTGGAGTAAATATTCCACTGTTAGTAAAATTACCATATATATTTAAATTTGATGTCCCAGCATCGATTGTTCCTTCTGAAATTGTTAAATCTTTTACTGAAACACTATTATTTGCAAATAGTAGTGAATTTGTTCCTGCTTTATCTATATTAAAAGTGCTTGATAAAATATCCCCTGATATGGTAATTTGATTAGTAGTTGTTATTTTAGTTGGGAGTCCCAATGTAATTGTTCCAGCAAAAGTTGCAGGTGATACATTACTATTTATTAATGCTCCACCAGTCGAGATGCCAGTCCCATTTATAGTTAAGGCTTCGGTTGTTGAATAATTCACGCCATTCAAATCTATAACAGCCCCTGAAGTAACAGTTGTTCCAGCAGCGGTTGTTCCTAATGAAGCAGTATTATTAAGTTTTAAAATACCAGTGCTTACTGTTGTTAATCCTGTATAAGTATTCGTACCAGATAGTGTAAGTGTTCCACTTCCTGATTTTGTTAATCCACCAGAACCACTTAAAATACCACTTAATGTTGATGTTCCATCGCAAGTCGTTGTAATTATATAACCACCATTATCAATATTTCCAGTAAGATTTAGCGTTCCGCCAGAAGTTGTTGTAATTGTAGGCGCTGCAGTACTAAAGCTAATATTATTTCCAATCGTCATCGTTCCTGTTGTATTATTAGCAGTTATTGCACTAACTCCACCTTTAATTGTAAATGCATTACCACTTAAGAGAAAAGCTCCAGCTCCTGAAGAAAAAGATATTGAATTAAACGTTGCTGAAGTTAAATCATTATTTGGTGTTAAACCTGTTGATCCAGCAAACACTATATTTTCAACTCCACAACCTAAAGGTGCTATACCAACATCCCAGTTAGCTGCAGTAGAAAAACTACTACCACTTACACCAGTCCAAGTATAGGTAATTGGATTAACAATTAAACCCGAAATTGCTGTTACAGCAGCACATCCATTTGCTGATGCTATTGTGTACGTTACGGTATAGGTTCCTGCGGTACTTGTACTTGGTGTTATTGCTCCTGTTGTTCCATCTATCGTTAGTCCTGCGGTCGAACTATAAGTGCCTCCTGCTGTTCCGCTTCGTGAAACTGATTGCCCTACGGCTAATGTTTTACAGAAAGGTGTTCCTGCATAAGTGATGCTTGCGGTTGGTAATGTGGTTATTGTGATTGCACTAGTTGCTGTTACTACCGCACAACCTCCAGCTGCTGCTATCGTATTTGTTACAGTATAAGTTCCTGCGGTACTCGTGCTTACATTGGCCTGACCTGTGGCAGTACTTACAAAATTTAATCCTGCTGTTGAAGAAAATGTTCCTGCAACACCGCCACCACTAAAAGTGGGCGTTGGATTGGAAGCATTTGAACAATATGGTGTTCCTGTATAACTAAATGTTGCTACGGGTAATGTGGTTACCGTTATTGCACTGGTTGCTGTTACTACCGCACAACCTCCAGATGCTGCTATCGTATTTGTTACGGTATAAGTTCCTGCGGTACTCGTACCTACATTAGCCTGACCTGTGGCAGTACTTACAAAATTTAAACCTGCTGTTGAAGAAAATGTTCCTGCAACACCGCCACCACTAAAAGTGGGCGTTGGATTGGAAGCATTTGAACAATATGGTGTTCCGGTATAACTAAACGTTGCTACGGGTAATGTGGTTACCGTTACGGATGTGGTTGCTGTTACAGCAGCACATCCATTTGCTGATGCTATTGTGTATGTTACGGTATAGGTTCCTGCGGTACTTGTACTTGGTGTTATTGCTCCTGTTGTTCCATCTATCGTTAGTCCTGCGGTCGAACTATAAGTCCCTCCTGCTGTTCCGCTTCGTGTAACTGATTGCCCTACGGCTAATGTTTTACAGAAAGGTGTTCCAGCATATGAGATGCTTGCGGTTGGTAATGTGGTTATTGTGATTGCACTAGTTGCTGTTACTAACGCACAACCTCCAGATGCTGCTATCGTATTTGTTACGGTATAAGTTCCTGCGGTACTCGTGCTTACATTGGCCTGACCTGTGGCAGTACTTACAAAATTTAAACCTGCTGTTGAGGAAAATGTTCCTGCTACACCGCCACCACTAAAAGTTGGCGTTGGATTGGAAGCATTTGAACAATATGGTGTTCCGGTATAACTAAATGTTGCTACGGGTAATGTGGTTACCGTTGCTACAACTGCAGTTCTTGATGCTGTAGTACAACCTGCATTTGTAGCATCAACATAATAAGTCGTAGTTGCAGAAATACTAGGAGTTGAATATGAAGTATTAGCAGCTAAAGATGCTCCACCAGATGAAGTTGAATACCAATTAACGGTACCAGCTGATGCTGTTGCTCCAAGATTTACTGTTCCTGTGCCGCATCGAGAAGCTGGAGTGGTTGTAGCAATTGTTGGAGTTGCATTTACTGTTATTGTTTTCGTTGTTGTAAGATTGCTTGTATTTTGATACGTAATAATTGTTGTTCCTGCAGATACTCCAGTAATAACACCAACTGTTGAAATTGTTGCCACAGAAGTTGATGATGATGTCCAAGGTGTTGATGCATTTGGAGTAGCTGAACCTGTTAATGTAATAGTTGCACCTACACAAACAGACGTTGAACCAGTAATTGTAGGAAAAGGACAAACAGTTAAAGCAGCTGGTGCCGATCCAATTGCCGCTGTTGAGCCTAACGAAGCAGTTGAAACATAAGTTGGAGTTCCATTTACATAAGCAGTATTTGAACTATTAAAAGTAACATGCAATCCAGTAACAGTAAGAGATCCGCCGACATAAATAGGACCATTTTCTGAAGTCATTGCACCAGCAGATCCAGTCATTGAGGAATTTCCTAATGTTACTAAACTAGCTCCACTATTCATTGTACCTGAAATATTTGCATAAGTACTATTACCCTTTACCTGAAACATTGCATTAAAAGGACTAAAGGATGTATTAAAAGTACCACTTGAAAAATTACCAGCGATATAAATATTACCCCCAGCATTTTCATCAATTGAAACATTATTCTGTTGAGTTACATTTGCATTTAAATATGTTACGGCATTTCCATCGGCTTTTAAGCTTGTGGAGATATACATTGTATTTGCCGTAATAAGAGTATATGGTGAACCCGAAAATGCATTCCAATATCCACTATTGAAAGACACATTATGGCTTCCAACATCAACTTGAAAACTTGTACCTGCTGTTTTAACATTATTTGTAAATACTAAATCACTAGTTGTTGATGTAATATGATTCTGCAGCGAACTTGAATTATTACTCGTATAATTAGTTATAATTAAAGTGCCATTAGCGAAATTAGTTGAACCATATCCTTGATAATTTGTAATAGTTGTTGGACCATCAAAATAGACATCGACCCCAACTTCATTTAATCCATAGTTTGATATTGAAATACTTGTACCTTTAATTGAACCACCTTTTGTTGAACTTAACGATTTTAATTGAGAAAATGTAATTGCACCAGTCGAAGTTATTATTCCATGACTTGCATCAATATAAGCGTCTTGGTATTCTATAACGGTTGATGATGCAGAGATTGCGCCATTTACTGTAATATTGGCATTTGAACCAATTTTCAATGTACCATTAGGCCAAACAATTGTACCTCCTGATGCTACTGTTAAAACAGAATTTATTTCTATATTACTACTTATTGTTAAAGTTCCTCCACTATAAACGGTCACGGATCCTGTTGTTAAAATATCAACATCTGCTGTTACATTATCACCATTTGCTATAACCACATAATCGGTATTAGTTGGAACAACAGTACCAGCCCAAGTACCGGTTGCACTCCAAGACCCCGTTACTGTAGACGTAATTGTACTTCCCAATAATTGAAAAGCAGTTATGCTTAACAGAACTATTAAAAATATTATTTTACTTTTCTTAAAGTCCATAAACTATATTTTTATATGTAATTTGTTTAAAACCATTAAAATTTTAGAACCCAATTAATATCTAACATGTAATAATCTACCCGCAGAATCCGATATAGTATTATTGTACTATATCCTTTTTTTTTTGTTACATAAAAATACATTAATCTTTTAAATATACTACTACTAATCAAATCAGTAGAAATAATTTAACTCTTCTTTAATAGTATAAAAGTAGTTAGTAAATATTCACATCATATCGTTTAAAAAACCACACAACAACGTGTAACCTTTATAGGATCAAAACTTTTCAATTTTAAACGGAAAAAGAAAGGGGTAAAATATTCAATATATTTTACCCCCTTCTTTTTTTAAATAAAAAAGTAAAGAATGCACTTATTTAATAATCATTTTTATGTTTTGTAAAAGGTTATTTCCTTTAATTGAAACAAAATAAGTTCCTGGTTGAATTATACACAAATCAGACAATTTAATTGAAATAAGACTTTTTGATATTTCAACAAAACCTGAGCATATTTGTCGTCCATAAATATCTGCAATTATAATTGTAACCGTTTCAACACAAACACCCTTAATAATAACATTTATATCTTCAAGATATCCTGGATTAGGAAATACAGAGAACAAAAGACTATCATTTTTAATACAAACGTTCTCTATAGAACTATAACTATATTTGCCGTCTAAATCTGTTTGTTTTAATCTATAAAAATTAACTCCAGAATATGGATCTTCATCAATAAATGAATAGTTATTAATTTTCGTTGAAGTACCAGCTCCATCACAGGTAAATATTATATCCCAAGTTTCTCCATCAATAGATTTTTCTAAGGTAAAATAATCGTTGTTGGTTTCTGATTGAGTTGTCCATTTTATTTTCACGTTATCACCAGATTGAATTGCTTTAAATGAAGACAATTCAATTGGTAATGTACTTCCATCAATACCTACTCCGAACGTTGAAAAAGTTGTTATTCCAGTTGTATTTGCGATTGTGTAAGGACCAGATCCTAAAACTGCTGTACTTGCTTGAACATGCCAATTATCATCTCCTCCAATATGTCTATTTTTAGATAATCCAGCTGTTGTTCTATTTGATGCAAAAGATACACCTTCGTCAGAGGCATTCCATTGTAATTTAATAATGGCACTAATTCCAGTTTGAACTGTTGGTGTTATTTCCCAAGTTCTATTTACTAATTTTGTTAAATCAGCCGCAATTGTACCACTTAAACCATTTGCATATACTCCAGTGAAAACCCTTACACTAAAATTTTGTGCTGTTCCACTATTTGTAATATAACAAGGATTGTACGTTGTAGCAGTTCCAACTGGTAATGTTTTCTCTGTACCATTTAAACTTAATAATTTCAAATAACCAGCTGGTGAGGCATTATAAGCTGTAGTTGTTGCAATATAACTAGAAGCTGACCCACCTGAAATTGAAGTTGCAGTAAATGAATATGCACCAACATCGATATTTCCCGTTGATAATGTTAATGTATGAGTTGATGAAGCATCTTTTGATAAAATAACTTTGTTCGATGCTTTGTTTATAGTTAAATCATAAAAAGCAAGCGAATTAGAGCCTGATATTGTTTGATCAACAGTACCATTCATAGTAAATACACCTGATCGTGCAGTAAATGTTCCATTATTTACAACATTGCCTTTAGAACTGATTGCATAATTACTAGCAGAAATATCGAAAGTTCCGGCTGAAATAGTTAAATCATTATTTATTGTTATTGCTCCACTTAAGGTTTTAGTACCACTTCCAGATAATGTAAGATTTCTGTAATTAGCGGATGAAAAGACTGATTGATCGCCCGATTTATTATAATTAACGGTGCTTGCATTTGCATCAGTAGTAAATGTTGAAATAGAATTTGTAGCGCCTCCCAAATATAAAGTATGAGTTGAACTTGTCATATCGATTAAACCAACACCAGAAAGATTTCCAACTACCGAAATTGATCTATTTGTTAATCCAAAAATTATCGAGTTATTAGTTCCTATTGATAGATTACCATGAACGGTAAAATCGGAACCTAAAGTCGTTGATTTTGTAGAACCAACAGCTGCAAATGTTAAATCGTTAAAATCTAATATCCCAGCTAAAGTAAAATTTGCAGATGGTGTAAAAGTAGCATTACAAATTTGAGATGCTGAAGTATATAAATCAATAGTTCCACTATTAGAAACAGATGTTGCAGTTAGAGTATGCGTAGTGTTGTATGCACCAACATTTACCGTACCAGATGCTCCAACAGTAAGTTCTCCAGATATAGCTAAATTTTTAGCATAAGAAGCACTTCCCAATGTAAGTGTACCATTTGTAACATCAACATTTCCACTAACATTAAGCGTTGTTGCTGTTGAACCACCAACAACTAAGGTCGAGCCACCCGAAACACTTAGACTAGCTAAAGTGGGAGAAGCTGTTGTGGTATAGTCATAAAACGCACCTCCAGTTACTGCTAAAGCCATATTCGAACCATTTGTAATTGTCCCGTCTAATTCGACTGTACCCGATGAACTAGTAAGTGTTGTACTTGCATTTGGTACATTTAAATCGCCAGATAAATATAAAATTCCAGTTCCTGTTTTCGATACCGAAGTATTTAGTTTAATATTTACTAAATCGACTGCTGCAGCATTAACTTGAATAGTCTTATTTGTGCCAGTCATAACAATATACCCAGCATATGTTGGTATTGGATAAGTGCCACTTAAAGTAGAACTTCCAGAGCCACCACCTGGTTTTATTGACACATTTTCTGATGGACTATCTCCAACCACAAGTGGAGAAGGTCCTCCACCATCAGAACAGATTAGATTTCCTGCAACATTTATAGTACCTGCATCCCATCTTAATCCATACATATCGTTATTATAACCCAGTGTTAAATCGCCACCCACATTTAATATTCCTCCTCTAACATCTAACATACCTTGTCCAAGAGTCCATGTATTTGTAATACCAAGTTTAACGTCACCATTAACCGTTAAATTATAACCATTCATATCTACAATTTCTTTACCGTCTATATACAATGCACCAACAGTTACATCAGATGGCATAGTAACAGTTAAACCTGCATAAGAAGCACAACCAGCGTAGACACTGTCGTATTGGCTTGGATAACCCGACGTTGAACCACCACATGCATCAATTCTCCATGTCGCAGCAGTTGTCCATGATCCAGATGCAACTAGATAATAAACATGACCAACACCACCACTACAGGTAACTGTTGTTGAACCAGCATATCCACCGCCACTAAATGTAATCGTTTCGTTATTATAGGTATTTCCTGCAGTTAAACCAGATTTTAATTTAACATAAACAGAAGTTGCAGCTAATGTAGCCGATGAATATGCAATTGTAGTAGTTGACCCATATGTACCATTAGATGTATTACAAACAATATAATCAGTAGGAGCAACTACAGTAATATTTCCAGAACCATTTAATAAATTTGAACCACTTAAAGTAAATGATTGATATCTTGATGGACCCGAACCAGCATAATTAAAATTAGTTAAAGTTGCAGTGCTAACAGATAGAGAACCAGCAGCTGCAATGATTTGATTACCACCAGCATAAGCAGTCCCCGATTTATTACCCGATGAAACAGTTATATTAGCAGTAGTAATTGCAGAAGCACTTATTGTATGTCCGATTACTGCCGTTGGATTTGCAGCTAAATTTGCAGTAACCCAAAAATAACAAGTAGTATTTACTGCTAAAGCTTGTGTTAGACTGGTAAAAGAATGAGAACCTGTTCCTAACGAAGCCGTGATATCTGTTCCAATTTGTGTTGCGGTTGTAATATCATTACTTGAATTATACCATAGTTGATATTTTGTAACATCTGCCGCAGTATTCGTTGTCGAAAAGTCTATTTGATTTAAGGTAGAATTATTCGTTGTAATTGCTAAAGAAAAAGCTAGTAATGGATTTTTAGTAGAGGATTGAGCAACACTAGCAGCAGCAACCGATGGATTACTCGATGAAAGTGTAATGTTAGGAGTTCCGCAATATTGATTAATAGAATTAGCTGGCACCGAAATAGTAACACCCGAAGGGTACGATGCAAAACAATTATAATCCAAAATATTTGAAACAATTATTGTTGGAGAGCCTGCTTTTGTAAAACCTGTTCCTGGTTGACGGAATTTAGGAATTGTAACATTATTACTTCCAGAAGTTGTAAATGATTGAGATGAACCATTCATTTCAAAATAACCAGTACTTGTACAATTTAAGGGTTCAACTGAGTTTTGTTTACTAACTGCAATGTTTCCTGCTATTTTAACTGTTCCTGTAGACCAATCTATTTTTGAATCAGCTCCTGCAGTATTAGTATATGTTCCTATAATTGTTGCATTGCCTGTTCCAACAGAAATATATGCTCCTAAATTAGAAAAAGTAACATTGCCATTTACAGTAACATTACCATTATTTGTATTAATATATGAATTTTGAGATGATATTGCTACATTACCACTAACAGTTATATTAAACCCTGTAATATTAATAAAAGATTGATAAGATGCTATAGATAAATTTCCGCCTATTGAAAGTGTACTTGATGAACCTGAAATACTAGAAGTTACTCTACATTCATTATTCGAACTACCAATTACAACATTTCCAGAAACAGTTAAATTAAAACCTGCAAGATCAACCTCATTTTGATATGAAGTAATGGTTAGTGAAGCACAAGAAGAATTAGCTGTTAATTTAACGGTATTTCCATTAGGACCACAAGTTAAATAAACATTGTCGGATGCTGTTGGTGGTGTTGCAGCGACAGAACCACCACAACTAACTGTTTTCCAGTTTGATGCCGTACTCCAATCACCATTATCAGCACCTACATAATAATAATCAACTGGAACAGCAGTACTTATTGTTTGAGTTCCTGCAGCAGATGCACTTCCACTTTTTGATCCAGAGGCAAAAGTAATATCGGTATTTGCAATAGATGAAACAGCAACAGTTCTTGCAGATGTAGCTCCATTAGGTATATCGGCAGTTATCCAAAAATAACCCGTTGTACTATACGATAATCCTTGCGTTAATCCAGTAAAAGAATGTGTGCCTGCACTTAAACTAGTTGTAAGAGTTGAAAGTACACTTGCAGAACCAAAAACATTAGTAGCACAATACCATAATTTAAAATTAGTAAGATCGGTCGTAGTTACTGCCGTTCCTGTTGTAGTAAACGCAACAGTATTTACAATAGCTGAATTTGCAGAAGAAACAGCTAATTGGAATCGAGATACAATATTATTCGTTGTATTATTATATAAAGTAGCTGAACTTACTTGACTATTATCACTAAGTGTTATTGCAGGAGTTGTTGCAATTAAAGTTTGAGTTCCACCTACAGTTACACTTCCCGATTTTGATGCTAAGGTAAATGATATATCCGAATTTGGGATAGAAGATACGGTAAGGGTATGTGTAGCAACAGCTGTTGTTGTAATATCGGCAGTAATCCAAAAATTATAGGTGGTTCCAGATGTTAAACTTTGACTTAAGGAACTAAAAGAATATGTTCCTGGTCCTGTAGTTCCTGTAATTGAACTTCCTAATTGTGCCGCAGCTCCTAATGCACCTGTTCCATACCATAATTTAAAATTAGTAACGTCTCCCGATACATACGTTCCAGTGGTTGTAAAACTAATTGTATTTAATGTTGCATTTGTAGTAGAAATTGCCATTGAAAAAGCTGAAATTGGATTCTTCAATGTATTTTGACCAAGATTTGCTGTTCCAACTTGCGATACTGATGAAACTGCAACTGACGGTACTGCTACGACATTACCACTACAAGTAACAGTAACATTTGTTGCACCTGTACTAGTATGAGTAATATCCTCGGAATTATAATTATTAGCAGCTAAACCTGATTTTAAGCGAACATAAATTGTTGTTGCAGATACAGTTCCACCCGATTGAGTTAATGTTATAGGATTTGTTGCAACAAAACTACCTGCTGTACCAGTTGAAATTTCATAATCGGTAGGTGGTGTTATTACTATATTTGCAGTTAAGTTTGATCCTGCAATTGTATAGCTTTGTTCTGAAGAAGGTCCTGATCCGAAGTTATAAGTAAAGCCTGTTCTGGTTGATTGACTAGAAGTAATTGTTTGAATAGATGGCGGAACTAACTCTCCTGATGACAATAAAACAGGAGTACCTGTATAACCAGTAAACGAAATCTTGGCTAACTGTCCTGCAGTTAGAGTTCCAGTAGAAGCGCCAAAAAAGATTTTACCTGCTGTTCCTGTAGATCCTGCTGTTCCAGTCCAACCTGTAATTGTTAAAGTCGATCCAGCCCAACTTACTGCACTACTATTCGAGAATGTTATGGTATGACTACCAGAACCTAAAGCTATCGTTGAATTTGCATTTAAATTTAATGTTCCTATTGTTTCGTTGTAACCAGTTGTAGCTCCAGTACTAAAAGTACCTCCATTAAGCTGCATATTACTCGAATTACTTATTCTGTCTGCGGCTCCCAATCGTAATATTCCACCCGAAATTACCGTTGTACCAGTATAGGTATTATTTCCATTTAGTACCCATACTCCAGCATCTTGTTTTGTTAGTGATATAGATTTAGTTCCATCTACGAGTCCGCCAGAAAGTGAACCGCCAGTTGAACCGCCTAAAATTAAATTAATTGTAGTATAACTTCCATTTCCAGAATTTGTAATATTAGAAGTACTCGTTAAATTAATTGCTCCATTATTTGCTATTATACTTACATTGTCTGTACCATAATTCATTATTTGTATAGGACTTGCATAGGTTACAGCTGTTGCTGAAGTATTTGTTAATGCACCTCCACTTGCAATCCCTGTACCTTGTAGTTGAATTGTTCCAGTACCAGTAGGAGTATAACCATTAAAATCAAGTACAGCCCCACCCCAAATACTTATCCAAGGATTACCATTCAATGCATTTGTTGAACCAATTTTTAACGTTCCTGCCTGTGAAGTTATAATACCAGTATTTGTATTAGTTCCACTAAGAGTAAGATTTCCCGAACCTGTTTGAGTAATTGTACCCGAACCAATTGTTATTCCTCCAGATGCTACAATATCTCCTACAGTATATAGAGATAAGTCGTACGTACCTGTTATTGTATTAGACAATGTTAATATCCCAGCACGAGAGCCAATCATAGATGCTGCTGCCAGTGTGATAACACCACCATAAGTATTGTTGGAACTAATATTATCAATTGCACCATAAGTCCCTCCTCCAGTACCACTTATACTCAAAGCTTCGGAACCGACGGTAATTCCACTTCCTATTGCTAATCGTTGACCTGAAGTTACCGTCGTTCCAGAACCAGTTGTACCTAAAGCTGAATTGTTTCCTGCATATAATTGACCTGCATTTATAGTTGTAGTTCCAGTAAACGTATTTATTGCATTTAATCGTAAACGCCCTGATCCTGCTTTTATAATTGAACGAGAACCGCTAAGAATACCTGAAAGCACTACATCATCATTATCAGAACCATCTGCAACAGTAAACGTTCTATCGGCCGAACCTAGGTCTATAGGTGTCGCAATCGTGGTACCTGCACCAGCACCAGTAAAATCAACATTACCACCTAAGGTAATTAGACCTGACCCAGTAATTTGAGCAGATAAACCAATTGAAACACTTGAGGGTGTTCCTAAAGTATAACTTCCCATAGCTAATGTTCCACCAGCTGTAATCGTTAAACTTCCGCTAACTGATAAATTATTTGCAGCATTTTGAGTTCCAGAAGTATTTGATAATAATAAATTATAATAAGTAACAGCCGAAATTGTTTGATTACCAGATACATTAGAATAATCAACTGTTAAACTTGTAAGTGTTTTTGTTGTTTCTGTATATTGACTTGAAAAATCGGCAGTGGCAGAAGTACGAGTTACTTTTACAGTACCACTACCATTAAGTGTTCCACCACTTATAACAGCAGCAGCAACTGGGGCTAAAGTACCATTAACGGTTAATGTTCCAGTAATTGCTGTATTACTTCCCATTGTACAACTATGACCTGCTTGTACAATAAATATATCAGATGCACCAGTAAAATTACTTGGTGCAGATCCAGAAGTTCCATTAGTATTAGAATTCCAATTTGAAAGTGTTGATAAATCTGTACTATTTTTCGAATAATAAGTAGTACCTGAAGGGCTAGCGGAACCCGATGTAAAAGTAATTCCAGCTGTATTTGTTCCAGAAAAAGCAGTTACATAACTTACATTTTTACTTCCAAAAACAATGGTTGTATTAGGCTGATTTAAAATTATCGTTTTAACTTGTACGGGATTACTTGTGCTTGCAGAAAAATCAAGTCCTGGTGCAACATGATCGTTTGTAACAGTAAAAGTACAATTAGGTGCCGTACATGTTCCTGTTATATATAATTTCCCAGAGTTATAGGCACTTGTATTGTCAGTAAAAGTTGAAGAGCCTGTTTGACAATCAAAATTTCCTGTTACATTTAAATTATTTTGAACCCCAATTGATACACTTGTACTATTCGATAATCTTATATTTGGAACTGTTAAAGCACAACTTAATGTAATTGTTTGTGTCGTGCCGTTAAAAATTAAGTATCCCGACGTTGCAGTAACAGTTCCAGCATTACAACCACTTGTAAAATTTCCTGAAACAGTTAAATTGTAAGATCCCATTATTAATCCCCAACTGGAAGCAGTTGTTATATTATTGCAAGCGGCATCGGCAGTTAATGTTACTGTAAAATTTCCTAATGCAGCATCATCACTTGCACTAGGTACACCAGATCCTCCCCAAGTTGAAGACGCATTCCAATTACCATTTTGAGTAGCAGTATAGCTAACAGCAAAAACGTAATCCACAATTATCAACATCCCGATAATCAAGAAACTTTTTCTTATTATCGCATTCCATCCACACAGTTTCATAACTTTAAATTTCAAAATTATTTAATATCTTAACAATTCTTACCCCTAAAAAATTGCAAAATCTTTCTTCTCTTATTGTACTATATTATTTACAAATTTGTTTCGATTTTATTAAATAAAAATAAAGGTCAATAATATTACTATCAACAAAATACATAAAATCAATACTGTACTTTATTATTAGTTAATTAACAATATAGAATTGCTTATTAAAAAAACATTTGTTTACATGGCTATAAATTATCCAAAAAAACTTGAATATTTTCAACTGTTTTTTTCAATAAAGTTGATAATGCTTCTTTACTAATCCAAGCAATATGTGGGGAGATAAATAATCGTTCTTTATTTTTAATTTGCATCAATGAATTGTTGGTTTTTATTGGCTCATTTGCCAATACATCAAGACAAGCACCAAAGATTAATTCTTCATCAAGTGCTTTTGCCAAGGCAGTTTCATCAACAATATTTCCACGACCAACATTTATAAGAATTGCATCGCGTCGCATTTTTTGTAATTCTGGATAAGAAATTAAACCACGAGTATTATCATTTAAAGGAGCGTGAATAGAAACAATATTCGAAGTTTGTAATAATTCATCTAATTCAACTCTCTTGTAATTGGTTGTATTATTGATGCCAGAAGTTGAATAATACACAATTTCGCAGCCAAATGCTGTGGCAATTTCGGCAACTTTTCGTCCAATTGCACCAAGTCCGATTATCCCCCAACGTTTACCTTTTAACTCCCAAAATCCTGGACCAAAATGACAAAATACGTCAAGCTTTGCATATTCACCCGATTTTATATAATTATCGAAATATGCAGGTTTCGAAAGCATATATAAAAGCATAGTAAATGTGTGCTGAGCAACGCTATCGGTCGAATAACCAGCAACATTTTTAACAACGATTCCTTTCTGATTTGCATAATCTAGATCGACCAAATTCATACCTGTTGCAGCAAGACAAATAAGTTTAATATTAGGACAAGCATCCATTACTTCTTTATCCATCAAGACTTTATTTGTAATAACAATATTTGCATTCCCAATATGTTCGATTCTTTCATCGAGTTTTGTAGTTTGCCAAATTGTTATTTCTCCAAATTGTTCGAATACCTTTAATGTTTCGTTGTCTGCAATTACTTTTGCATCTAGTATTGATAGTTTATTCATGGGTTTTGGATTTTGTAGGGGCAACCCTTGTGGTTGCCCATTTTTAATTATTTTCAAAAAATTGTGTCTGGGGGCGACCACGAGGGTCGCCCTACATTGCCTAAATATCAAATACAAATTTTATGTAATTCTAATATTCCGTCGCCTAATGGTTTTGCATCTAAAACAAAATCGAAAACGCCAGTTTTAAGACACAAATGGTAATCGGATTCGGGGGCATGAGCGTGACCTTCGAAAAAACGTGCACCTGATGTTCGCTTAATTTCTTCTGCCTTTGCATAAAAATCGAAAGGCTTACCTTCGAGTTTTGCTTTTATATATTCTGCACAAAAAGTATCTTCTTCGGTTGGATAAAGAGTTGCATATCCCATGCAACAAAGTGTTACATATTTGGGATTTAGCTTTTGAATATATTTTACTATTGCATCGGCATTCACAAAACTTCCCGTTAACAAGACATCAGCACCTGCAGCCGCAGCCAAAAGACCTTGCGTTCCAGAACTGGTTGTATGTACAACAGTTTTACCAACTAAATCATCTTGAAGAAATTGTGTTGGTGAATTTCCATAATCGAAACCTTCGGGTTTCTTTTCGTGACGTTCGCCAATAAGCAACCAATCGGAATGTTCTTGTTTTAAACGATATGCAATTTCGATATCGGCAACAGGATAAACGGTTTTAACTCCTTTATCGAATAAATAACATGATACCGAAAATGCTCGAAACACATCTATAACCACTGCTACACCTTTTGCGGCTTTTGCTCCAGGCAATAATTGCCCAATTGTAATTTCCATTTATTAATCTTAAAAATTGACTGCCCAAAAATACATATATTTGCAGGAAAATAAATACTTAACCGCAAAGTCACACAAAGTTGTTTCGTAAAGAATCGCAAAGATAGACAAGTCGTTATGAATTATAAAATTGAGGAAAATATTCGGATTGATAAATGGCTTTGGGCCGTACGATTATATAAAAGTCGTTCGTTAGCAACCGATGCCTGTGAGAATGGTCGAATAAACATTCAAGGAATGCGAGTAAAGCCATCGAGAAATTTAAAAGTTGGCGATGTTATTGAAGTTAAATCGCCACCTATAACACGTTCTTTTATTGTAAAAGGATTGTTAGCACAACGTCTTTCGGCAACATTGGTAAAAGAATTTATAGAAGATATTACCCCACCCGACCAATTGAAAATTCTAGAAGATAGTCGATGGCAACACACCGTTTATCGTGATCCCGGCGAAGGAAGACCGACAAAAAAAGACAGGCGGAATATGGAAGAATTGGGGTATTTTTAAATTACGAATTACGAATGGTAATTTTAAATCAAAACAGTATTTAAATGTTAATAGCAGAACAAAAAAGAAAAGAGAATATTGCTGAATATATCTTGTATATATGGCAATTAGAAGATATAATTCGTGGCTACAATTTCGACATGAAAAAGATCGAAGAATTTATAATAAAGCCATCAAATCAACCAATGCATACAAGCAATCAGATTCGGGAATGGTATACGAATATGATAGAAGCTATGCATGCTGAAGGAATTGCAAAGCAAGGACATTTACTGTATATAAAATCAATAATTCAAGATCTTTCATCTCTGAACATTAGCTTATTGCAAGATCCAAGTTTTGCCGAATATAAAAAGAAATTCGATAACGCTGTACCGGCTATTCATGATATTCTATTAAAATCGAATGGCACAATTAAGAACGAAATAGACGCTTGTTTTAATGCGCTTTATGGTTTTTTAATACTTCGTTTACAAAAAAAAGAAATTGGAAAAGACACATTAGATGCAGTGAAAAAAATAACTGAATTTATTAATGCATTGACAAGCATATACCACAAGCAAGATATTGAACAAGAGTAAAATGGAGACGTTGCATGCAACGTCTGTACGAAAACGTTCGTTGCTTCTTGAAACTAATTACTTTTTTTTACCTTTGTCTAATAAATAAATTAAACATGGCACATTTACTTTCTCCATCACTTTTATCGGCAGACTTTGCTAATCTTATTGAAGATATACAATTGGTTAACAATTCAGAAGCCGATTGGTTTCATATTGATGTTATGGATGGTGTATTTGTACCAAACATTTCGTTTGGCATGCCAGTTATAAAACACATTAAAAAACATGCAAAAAAACCTTTGGATGTGCATTTAATGATTGTAGATCCAAACCGTTATATTAAAGAATTTGCCGAATGTGGAGCAGATATTCTTACCGTTCATTACGAAGCCTGTACTCATTTACATAGAACAATCGAAATGATTAAAGCAAATGGCATGAAAGCTGGTGTTTCGCTCAATCCGCATACACCAATAAATTGCTTGGAAGAAATTATTTGCGATATCGATTTGATACTAATTATGTCTGTAAATCCTGGATTTGGAGGTCAAAAATTTATAGAATCTTCGCTAACCAAAATTACTAAGTTAAAAGAATTGATAAAACGTTCGGGAGCTAAAACAATAATTGAAGTTGATGGTGGTGTAAGTATATCGAATTACAAAGCAATTGTAGATGCTGGAGCTGATGTTCTCGTTGCAGGAAATGCAATATTTGCAGCAACCGATAAAATAAAAGCTATCCAAGATTTAAAAAAATAAAAAATCTAATAATGCAAAACGAACCATTTTCAATTAAGAAAAGACTTAGAAGTTTTGTTTATGCATTTAATGGTCTTAGAATACTTGTTAGAGAAGAACACAATGCTAAGATACATATACTAGCAGCAATTGTTGCTATATCAATAGGTTTTTACCTCAACATTTCAACAAATGAATGGATTGCAATTGGATTTGCAATTGGATTTGTTTTAGCTATGGAAGCAGTAAATTCAGCGATCGAAAACTTATGTGATTTAGTTTCGCCTAAAAAAAACGATACTATAAAAAAAGTTAAAGACTTGTCTGCTGGAGCTGTGCTAATTTCGGCAATTATTGCATTATTTGTAGGGTTGATTATTTTTTACCGACACTTATAGTTTTCACCTATTTAAATTTGACTAATGAAATTTAAACTTTTACAACTATTAATTTTATCTTTTTTTATATCACAAAATGTTTGGTCGCAAGATGATTATATTATTAAAGGAAAGACATATACTGGAGGAATTGAAATATTAAAAAGTAACGGTGTTTCAAATTACAAATATTGTCAAGTAAAATCGGGAGATACTTTAATTAAATATACTCCAAATCAAATAACAGAATATGGATATACTTACGGGAAAGTATATAAAACGCACGAAATTACAATTAAAGATTCAAGAGTTAAATGTTTTTTGGAATTGGTTGTAAGTGGTAAATATGAGTTATATTTTTATAAAGAGAACTTTCATACTAAACGTTTTTTTATATTACAAAAGGATAGTAATTTATTTTTAGAATTACCAAAAGAAAACAATGAAATTCAAGCTTTCTTTAGAAATAAATCGTTCGATTGTAATGAAATATACTCAAAAATACCCTATTTAAATAAAAGTAAATATATTTTAAAAAGATTCTTATTGGATTCAAAAGATTGTAATGAAAGACCATTTCTAAGAACAAAGTATGGATTTTATGTCGGTTTAACAACTACCTTATATAAACCATTAGATAAAAAATCTATCTATTCTATTCCACGATACGATTATTTAAATTCTATTTCGTTAGGTACATCAATTGATATACCAATTAAGTGCAGTAATTTCTCTTTTCATCCAGAAATTAATCTTAATCGCCATACATTTTACAAGAAAATAAGTTATAATTTCTGGAAATATGAAATTGAATTACAAAACACATATATTTCTATCCCAATTCTATTTAGATATACATTTATAAATAAGAATTTTTCACCATTCCTTCAAATTGGACCTAATGGCTCTATAGCAATTGAAAATGAAAGTGTTTTATCATATAAACGTTCATACAAACTCAAAAGTCATAAATGGATTGTAGAAAATCAATTTATTCAAAAAATGATGATTGGTTATCACGTTGGAATTGGAAGTATAATTAAATACAATTCAAAATTATCGTTTTTTAACGCTCTATGTTTTAGCTCATTTGGAAATTTAAACAAAAACAAAAAGATTTATAATATTGATAATATTTCTTTCAATATTGGGATGATTTATTAATTTCCCATAAGTACTTGAACGATTATGATAAATGATAAACTATCGTACAATAAACTTTTTTTCGATTGTATTTTTTGAATTCAACAAAATCCTGAGAATATACATTCCCGAATTCAAATTTTCAAATATCAAATCCGATTGATAGTAACTCGATTCATACACGAATTCGCCGTAAACATTAAGTATGCATATTGATTGAATCTCGTTTTTATTTCCATTAAAATCGATTGTAACTTTTTGTACTGATGGATTAGGGTAAACATTTACATCTATATTATTTTCTGTTTGAATATAATTATGAGAAACAATTTTCGAGTATTTACTTTTACCATCTATATCTGTTTGTTTTAATCGATAATAAACAATACCATTTGGTGTTTCTTTATCGACAAATGCATAATCGAGTAAAGTGGTACTATTTGCATTTTTTGATTTTACAATTCCAATTGGATTAAATTTTTCACCATCGATAGAACGTTCAACTGTAAAGAAATCGTTATTCGTTTCGGAAGCAGTTTGCCATATTAGATTTACATTTTCATTATTCTTTTTATTAATTTGAAAATTGACTAGTTCCACTGGTAACATTATATTGCAAGGAATAAAAGAAATATTATCTATAGCGAAATCATTACCAGTAGCAGCAGTATTTTGATTTACTATACTTATAATAGCAGAAGAACTCCCATCAGAATTCCATGTTGCATAAAATGTTTTCCAATCTAGGACTGTCGCAGTTGCATTAAAAATTGACCCAAGTAAAACGCCATTAACAGAAAATTGCAATTGTGCTGGAGATGTAGTATGAACTGAAGCAACATCAGTTACAAAATAATACAAAGTATTAGGATTAACAGCAATAGTTTGTTTCCAAATAAATTGATTTGCAGTTGGACTTCCATTAATTATCATCATGTTACCTGTACCAGTGATATTTAGATTATTTGCAAAAGCACTATGCAAATCTATTGGATTATCCCAAACAGAATAATATCCTTCTGGATTAAGCTCGGTTGAACCAGTTGTGTTTGCAACATAAGTATATTCGCTTGTAAAACCAGAATTACCATCTGTAAACTGGCCATTTACGGCTCTATCGGCGCCACCAATTTGATAACCAACGGGACATTGAGAGAATACCTTTGTTATGATCAAAACAAAGCAAATTAAAATTACTATTTTATTATGGAGACACATGATTTTATATATTCATTTACCCCAAAGAAGTTCTCAATTATTTGTACGAAAATATTTACTATTAGTTATATTGCATTAAGTTTTGAAACACAGTTTTCGAAAAATCCGACAAACTGTTATCCCTTGCTCCCATTATTAAAATAACATCTCCTTTTTGGAGGTTTTTCTTTATTTCAGTAACTAGATTTTTTCTATCGGCAACATATAATACGTTTGCTCCCTTTTCTTTCATTGGTTCAATTAGAACATCCGATTGGATGTCCATTGCAACGGTTCCACCAGCGTAATATACATCGGAAACATAGAACGTATCATCTTGTCGTAAAACAGTAGAGACTTCGTGAACTAAATCTTGATGCATAAAGCGAAGCGGTCCGTAACCATGAGGTTGAAACCAAGCGTGAACTCGTTTCCCAACAGCTTGACAAGCTTTAATCGCTGCAGCAACTTCGGCAGGATTATGGGCAAAATCGTCGATGACTATTACTCCATTTTTTTCACCAACCAATTGAGTTCTGCGATATATACCTCGGAACGATTTCATTGCGTTTGCACAATCTAAAACCGAAATTCCAACGCAACAACAGGTAGCTATTGCTGCCAATGTGTTTTCCATATTATGTCGACCAATAACAGGAACGGTAAATGCTACGTTTTGGCAGGAAAAATGAATTGAAAAACCAACTTGAGAATAGTTTGAACCTACAAAACCAGCATTGTTATTTGAACCGAAATCTTGCGAAATATTTTGCGACAGACTTTGTGAAAGTTTATGATCTTGATTTACAATAAAAGTTCCTTTCGTATTATTTTTAAAGGTTTGAAACAATTGCATTAATTCGTCAAACTCTTTGTGGTCGCGATCGATATTGAGTACCAAACCAATTTCGGGTTTGTAGTTTACAATAGATCCATCGCTTTCGTCCGATTCAATAACAAGCCAATCGCTTTTTCCAACCCAAGCATTTCCAGGTAATCCTTTTTCTTGTAGGGAACTCAAACCTGCTCCTGTCATTAACGAGGGCGAATATCCATTACATTCAAGAATATGGAAAATCATAGCTGTAGTGGTTGATTTTCCTGATGTTCCACCAACAGCAATTGTTTTCTTTTCGGAAGATATTGCTGCTAATAATTCTGATCGTTTTACTACCACAATACCTAAACTTCTTGCCTTTTGTAATTCCACATTCGATTCTTCGATAGCAGTAGAAATTACAACAACTTGCGTTTGATTAGAAATTCCAGAACCATCTTGGAAATAACATTGTATTCCCATTGTTTCGAACTGTTGCTCGATTTCGATTTTATTTTCGGTTCCATAAAGACGGTCGGAACCCGAAACTTTTTTACCAACTCCGTTAAGATATTGCGCGATTGCACTCATGCCAGTGCCAGCAATACCAATGAAAAAGAAATTGTTGAATGATTGTAATTGAAAGTCCATTGTAATATAATTTACTCAAAAATAAACATTTTAAAAATTAGTTAACCACAGAGTTACGCAGAGTTATTCACAGATTATTCAAAAAAACATTAAAACGATGTAACCTTTTAACAAAATTCACATAGAACGGCTTAAATTTTAAAAACAACTATATAAAAAAAACATTATCAACTTTCAAAAAAATCTCTCTTGGTATTAGTTTAATCGTTGCAAACTTGAATAGTTTTAGTCAAAATCTTGATTCGCTTTATGCTGTATCAGTGAACGATTCAAATAACATTGAAATTTATTGGGCAAGTAATACGCTTCCATCAATTATTTCGAATATTAATGTACTTCGGATGAATACAAGTAGCCAATACGACAAAATTACTGGAAAGACATTATATTCAAGTGGAAGCATGTATGGCAATAATATAATTGGGCTTGTTGAAAAAGATCAATCAGCAAATCCAGATATTACGTCTTACAACTATAAACTTCAATTAATTAAAGACAATGGTGATACAGTTTACTCAATGGTAAGTAATTCTATTTATCTTAGTTGGAGTAAATCTTTGAATGACAAATCAAACTTTACGTGGAATTCACATATAGGAGTTCCTTGTACTAAATATTATATATTACGACAATTGAAGGGAGAACCAAATTTCTCTATTTATGATTCCACGAATGCACAAATTACAAGCTATACGGATATGAAACCTGATGTAGAAACTACAAATTATAGAGTTTGTGCAATTTTAGATAGATTAATATACACAACAGCAGGACATGTAAAAAGTGATTGGGGACCAATTAATTCATATTCACAAACTGTTACAATTCCAGGTACTTTAGCCGTTGCAGAAAATCAAAGTTCAGATATTGAAATTTCACCAAATCCAGCAAAAGACAGAATAAATATTGAATCTGAAAAACAAATAAAATCAATTACGGTTTCTAATATTTTAGGTCAAAACATTGCATTCCAAACCTTACTTTCGAACGAAAAGAATGTTATGATTTCTACAAATAATTTTGTTCCGGGGATTTATATTATTACTATTAATACTGGAGATAAGCAAATTGTGAAATCTGTAATGGTAAAATAATTAGGACATTGGGTAAGAGACGTTGCAGGCATGAGAGACGTTGCAGGCAACGTCTCTACAAAAGACAACTATGCACGTTTTCGATAGCGCGCTATGGCAATGGTGAAAATTGTAATTCCATAGACAACTAGCGACCAAAATTCGGTTTGAATATCTTTAAAACCAGAACCTTTTAGTAAAATCATTCGCATTATTTTAACGAAATAGGCTATTGGATTTAATCGGTCGAGATATTGTCCCCATTTGGGCATACTTTCGATTGAGGTAAAAAGTCCGCTCATCATTATGAATATCATCATAAAGAAAAAAGCTATGAACATGGCTTGTTGCTGAGTATCGACTAATGTAGAAACAAGTAAACCAAAAGCTAAAGCAACAAATAAGTAAACAATTGCCATTGCATATAAAAGGAATAAACTTCCAACTATTGGAATATGAAATGCAAAGTATCCGATATTTAAACCAATGGTCATTACAAACAATGCGATACAAAGAAATGGCAACATTTTTCCAATTAAAAGTTGATATTTCTTAATTGGTGTAACGTTTAATTGTTCCATTGTACCAATTTCTTTCTCGCGAACAAGGTTAATTCCCGATAGTAACATTCCAATAATGGTAATGAGCAACACCAACAATCCCGGAACCATATAGGTTTTATAATTGAGCTCGGGATTATACCAATACGATTCGTCGATAGTAATGCGAGTTGCACCTTGAAGCTTTGCAACTTTCATCCATTCGAGAGCAATATTCTGATTAAAATCGGCAATAATAGAATTGGCATAAGCATTAGAAAGTCCAGCTGCAACACCATCGATTGCATTTACACGAAGTTGAATTTGTGCTTTGGAATTACGAATCAAATCGCGTTCGAAATGAGCAGGAATTTCGAGTACAATTTTCGAATTGTTTGTCATTAAATCGTTATTGGCTTCTTGAGTCGAATAGGTAGAATTTTTAATGATGAAAAATCCTGTTGCAGCAAATTTATGAACCAAACGTTGCGAATATCCAGAAAGATCGTGGTCGACAACTGTCATAGGAATATTTCTGATCTCGAAAGTCATAGCATGCACAAGTACAACCAATTGCACGATTGGCATGACGAAGATTATCGGCAGCATCGATTTGTTTCTGAATACTTGCAGAAATTCCTTTTGAATTATAAATAATAGTGTTTTCATATATGTAGGGTTGTAGAGACGCAATGCATTGCGTCTCTACGATGCATTTTTAAAATGTTATTCTAACCTTATTTTAAATTTCTTAATACTAACCATCACAAAGAAAAACAGCATTCCAACTAACACCAATGTTTCTTTCCAAATAAAAGTAAAATCGGCTCCTTTTAACATAACATCCTTAAGAATTATTATAAACCATTTAGCTGGAAAGACATTACTGACTATTTGTAGCGGTAATGGCATATTTTCAATTGGATATATAAAGCCCGATAGTATAATCGTTGGTAACATTAAAGCGAATTGCGACATAAACATCGCTACTTGTTGTGTTTTGGCAACGGTTGAAATTAATATTCCCAAAGACAATGAAACCAAAATAAATAATATACATTCGGACATTAATAGAGCTAAACTTCCAACAACAGGAACTCCAAAAACAAAGATTCCGAGTGAAATAATCAAGGTTGCATTTATTAACGAAAGAATGAAATATGGGGCCAATTTCCCAAGAATAATTTGTGCAGGATTCAATGGTGATGATAGCAGAATTTCCATTGTGCCAATTTCCTTTTCGCGAGCTAAACTTATCGAAGAAATCATTGCTGAAACAAGCAACAATATTATAGTCATAATGCCTGGAATAAACATATAAACGCCTTTCATCGCTGGGTTATACATCATTCTTCCACGCGTTTCTATTTGAATGGGGAGTTGTTGATTGTCGTTAATTTTATTGACATACGTTGCAACAATTCCTTTTGTATAATTAACAATCATATTTGCCGTGTTTGGGTCGGAAGCATCGGCAATTAGACGAATCGATGACTTTTGATTTCGTTCGAGCTTTTGTCCAAAGTTGGGTTCAAGAACAATTACTTCTTTTACTTTTCCGCGCTTAAATGTTTCGTCAATTTCCTTGAAGGAATGAACATTTTCTTCGACAATAAAATAACCTGACGATGCAATTTTGTTTACCAATTCGTGCGAACGAACATCGTTCGATTGGTCGAAAACGGCAATCGAAACATCCTTTATTTCATTCGTAATTACGTATCCAAAAAGCATAATTTGCACCACTGGAATTCCGAACACAACGATGAGTGTCCGCGGATCGCGAAGGATGTGGTAAAATTCTTTTTTTATGAAACCTAATAATTTTTTCATTTCATTTCTTTTGTGATATAGACGCAATGCATTGCGTCTATACGATGCGTCTGTTAAATATTTATCTAGCCAATTTCAAAAACACATCGCCCATTGTTGTAACATCAAATTGTTTTTTCAATGCAATTGGTGAGTCGAGAGCAGCAATTCGACCATCGACCATAATCGAAACTCGGTCGCAATATTCAGCTTCGTCCATATAATGCGTTGTTACGAAAACGGTAATTCCTCGATGTGCCGCATCGTAAATCATGCTCCAAAACTGACGACGAGTTACAGGGTCAACACCACCCGTTGGTTCATCGAGAAATACAATTTTGGGTTCATGAAAAATGGCAATCGAAAATGCAATTTTTTGTTTCCATCCCAATGGAATTTCTGCTACCAATTTATCTTTATAATCTAAAATCCCAAGATTTGAAAGCATTGTTTCGGCTTTCGATTTAATGTCTTTTCGTTTCATACCGTAAATCCCAGCATAGAAACGCATATTTTCGTACACGGTTAAATCTTCGTAGAGCGAAAACTTTTGACTCATATAACCGATGTTACGTTTTATTAATTCCGATTGTGTGTAAATATCGAAACCAGCAACAGAAACCTCGCCCGATGTAGGTGATGATAATCCGCAAAGAATCTTCATTGAAGTGGTTTTTCCAGCACCATTTGCACCAAGAAAGCCAAATATTTCGCCACGATAAACCTCGAACGAAAGATTATCGTTGGCTGTAAATTTGCCAAATTTCTTAACCAAGTTTTTAACTGTTATTATTGTTTCTTCACTGCTCATTTCGCTTTTGTCATTAAGTGAATAAAACAATCTTCGATATTTGGTTTTATTTCTCGAATCTCGATTCCCAAATGTTTTTTATCGAGTAATGTTGCGTTCAGTTTATCCGATTGTACATCATTATTTTTAAACGTAATATGAACATATTGCCCAAATAAATGAGCCGATTCAACAAAGGAAATTTCCTCTAAATCTGACATCAACTTATGCATATTTGCCGTTCTAACTTCGAAGATTTTGAATTCGAAATTATCGACAATGGCTTGTGGAGTATCGATCGACATAAATTCTCCATCTTGAATCAACGCAACCCGATCGCACAAACTGGCTTCGTCCATATATGGTGTTGAAACGATAATGGTAATTCCATGATTTTTAACATTTTTAAGCATTTCCCAAAGTTCGGCACGCGACACAACATCAACACCGGTTGTTGGTTCATCGAGAATTAAAACTTTTGGTAAATGAATTAACGAACAGCAAAGTGCCAATTTCTGTTTCATTCCACCCGAAAGTTTACCAGCTGGTCGATCTTTAAAAGGTTCGATTTGCGAATAAATATCTTTGATTAAATGATAATTATCTTCGATTTTTGAACCATAAACAGTGGCAAAAAACTGAAGATTTTCTTCAATCGTAAGGTCGGTATATAATGAAAAACGACCCGGCATATAGCCAATCATTTTCCGAATTTTCTTATAGTCTTTCACCACATCGCAACCTTCGAGTGCCGCAGTTCCACTTGTTGGTAAATGCATCGTTGCTAGAATTCTTAGCAATGATGTTTTGCCAGCGCCATCGGGACCGATAAGCCCAAACAATTCGCCACGTTCAACACTTAGGCTCACATTTTTGAGAGCTTGTACGTCGCCGTAGGATTTGGAGAGTCCGTTTATTTCTATTGCAAATGATTCTGACATTTATCTAATTTTACCTCCCAGCCCTCCTTTAAAGGAGGGATAAAAACCTCTCACAATGTGAATGTTATAGCCCCTTTTCAAGGGGTTGGGGTTTGTTCATTATTTCAAAACTACCTCTCCTGGCATTCCACTTTTCAAAGCACCTTTATCGTTGGCAACTTTTACTTTAAAGGCATACACTAGATTTACACGTTCATCGCGAGTTTGAATAATTTTCGGAGTAAATTCGCTTTGACTCGATACCCAAGAAACGGTTCCTTGCAAAGTATCTACCCCACCCGATGCGTTGTCGATTAACACTTTTACCGAATTTCCAATCACCACTTTGCTGATTTGATCGCCCGAAATAAATGCTCGCAAATACATCGACGATAAATCGGCAACTTTGTAAATAGCTTTTCCTGGAGCAGCAATTTCGCCTTGTTCAACGTAGGTTTCTATTACCGTTCCCGTAACTGGATTGACGATATACGATTTCTTTAATTGATCGCGAAGTTGAGCAATTTGTGCATCGACACTTAAAACTTCAGCATTAATTGCAGCAAATTGTGTTTGAGTCGATGCAATTTGTTTTTGAATAACTGCAAGATTATAGTCGATATCATCGAGTTGCTTAGCTGGTGCAGCCGATTCTTTTACAAGATTTTCAACACGAATTCGCTCTTTTTGAGCATTTTTTAATTGTTGTTGTAATACTTCGATCGATGCTTGTGCCGATTCTCGTTTACTTTGCACCAAAGCTTTTTGAGCATTTAGTTGAGTGCGTTTCAAGTAGGTTTGTGTTGAGTCGATTATAGCAACTTTTTGTCCAACAGTTACAGTAACACCTTCATCGATAGTTAATGAAGTAATTTTGCCAGCTACTTCCGATGACACAATTGTTTCGGTCGTTTCAAAGTTCCCATAAGCATCGGAACGTTTGTTTTTGCTATTGCACGATGATAATACGAGCATTGAGCTGGCTAGAAATAGAATTAATTTTGTTCGTTTCATACTATTAAGTTTTATTTTTTAGAACCTCCCAACCCTCCTTTAAAAGGAGGGCTAACAACCTCTCACAATGTGAATGTTATAGCCCCTTTTCAAGGGGTTGGGGTTTAATTTTCAATTATAATCATATAATCAGCCATCAACTTTTGCAATTGCACACGATGAATGTTCAACAATATTCTTGCATCATTTTCTTTTGAAAGTTGATTGATGAAATCGAAATTTGTTGCCGTTCCTTGTTCAACTTGTTTGGTAATTACCTTCGTAATTTTAGATCGAAGTTCAACCAATTTTTCATCGTTTGTAATTTGCGAAACCATCTTTAACATTTCCGCTTTTTTACTTTCGAGTGCAACGGTTATATTTCTTATAAAATCTTGCTTACGAGTATCAACAATCGATTTTTGAATCGAGATAGCTTGTTTGTCGTTACTCGTTTTTCCCCAATCGATAACATTCCACGAGAAGCCAACACCAACTATTCCATAGGGCTTCCATCCTGTTTTAAACATATTTAAACCTGGATTTCCATATCCAAGTGTTGAAAAGGCAAAAACTTTGGGCATTCGCGAGGCTTGCATAACACCAATCGAAGCATCCATTTTGTTTTTTTGAGCATCCATAAGCATTAATTCAGCTCTTTTTATTGTATTAGAATCGACAATAGTTAGCTGTGGAGTTGCAATTATTTTAGATTCCATGATGGTATTATCGGCAGTTAAAATTCCTAATAATTTAAGCGCTGATTTTTCAGAAATTTCGCATTCATCTTTCTTTTGTTGCAACGATAGACGTTCAGCATCAATGGCATCGAGGTCGGTTGGTAGGGCTATTCCATTTTTTATTGCAGATTCGAGCGTAACACGACGTGCCTGCAAAGGTAAATCGAACGATTCAAGTTGACCACTTAATTCTTTACTAAGAATATATGAAAAATAAAGGTTGTTTATGGTTTCTTTTACTTTGCTAGCATCGACCGAAACTTGCAAGATATTTACCATTCCATCTTTTATTTCGACTTGCTTACGGTTTTTGGTTAAACCACCATCGTAAATGGTTTGACGAATTTCTAAAGTTGCTTTATACTGTTCTTTATTCGGAGTTGGAAAATCGACCGAAGAAGCCAATTGTGGAGGCAGTGTAACATCAACTTTCGTAACATCGCTTTGCCAAGTGGCTTGACCTGCAAAGGTTATGGTTGGCAACCATGCCGTTCCAAAAGATTTTACATTTAAATCCGACAGTTTCGTATATAAATCGGCATTTTGATTTAAGGGTTGAGCTTTTAATGCAGCTGCATAACATTGCTGCAAGCTAATGCTATCGGTAGATTGCGACCAAAGGGTTACCGATAGAAAGATGAATAAAAGTGTTAGATATCGCATGGTATTATATTTTAGTAATTCGTTTTTTTGTAGAGACGTTGCATGCAACGTCTCTGGGTATATCGTCTTCATTATTTATTAATCTTCGCATGAGACGTTGCGGGCAACGTCTCTACATTTACGATTTACGAGGACAGGTCGCGACCTGTCCCTACGGGAAAAATCATTTATATTTTAATCGAATTAATAATTAAATCGGCACAAAGCGTTTTTCGTTCTTCAACAAATTTGTCGAATTTTTCTTCGTTAAATTGCAAAATGCCAAACAACATTCCTCGTGCGCCGAAAGGAAATACGCTTAATGCCAACATATTTACAAATAACTGAATTGGATCTATAGCATTAATTTCACCTTTTTCGACAGCTTCTTTTAATTGTTTTACAAAACCGCCAAAGGTATTTTGCACATTAATTTGTTGCATCGCTTCGACCACCAATTGTGGATTACGATTCAATTCGCCAATAATAAAACCTGGAATATATTGGTGCTTTTGCATAAACGAAATATGCTTATCGAAGAACAATCGAATTTTATCGAAAAGATGTATTTCGCTCTGCATAACATTTCCCAATTCCGAAATTACCTGTTTCATTATCGAAACAAAAACTGCTTGAAACAATTTCTCTTTCGAACGAAAGTAATAATGTAACATCGCTTTGTTTATTCCAGCCAAGTCTGCAATATCTTGCATTCGAGCACCATCAAAGCCATCGCGTTGAAATACCACAATTGCTGCTTTAAGAACCTGTTCTTCAGTCGATATTTTTTGTTCTTGTTCTGACATTAGCTATTCAAATTTATTAACCCAAAGATATAACCATTTGGTTAAACTACAAAATTAATTCAAATAAAAATTTTAAAAACAAAATTATTATAAGTTGCATCTAGGGTTTTATTATATATTTGTGTCTATAGTTTACATGAAATCTATAGGAACATTTTGAACAAAAAAATTAATTACAATGAGAAAACCTTTACTCTCTGCGTTAGTATTTGCTACAGCTTTATTTTCAGCAATGATGACAAACGCACAATGTGGATATGTTGCACCACCAGTTGCGCAAAACGATACTGTTGTATTAACTACCCAATTAAGTACCGGAACTGTTAGCGTAAATGCTGTTGGAACAGATTTAAAATGGTATAGTGATGCTGCTGCAACCTCTCCAATATCTGGTGGGACTGGAACTCCATTCGACACAAGGATGAATGGTACAGGAGTAACAGCAAGTTCACCTAAACAGCAATGTTTTTATGTAACACAGACCATTGCAGGATGCGAGAGTAAAACTGATGATGTTTGTGTTAGCATTGTGGCTTGTCCATGGATGGCACCGACTAAAGTTGGTGTAGCTAAATGCGAAAATGATGTAACATTAGCGACAACAGCAATGAATGTAAATTCTATTGAGCAAGGTATAAATTGGCAATGGTATACCGATGCTGCTTTATCTTATCCTATTCCAAATGCAACAACACAAACATATATCCCGGGTGGAACAACAGTTGGAGATACATATTATTATGTTCGATTTAACAAAGTAGAACCCATAAGTGGACAATCGTGTTGGAGTCCTGCAACTATGGTAACCCGAAGTGTTTATCCAAAACCAGCACCGGCATTTACATCTGCAGTAAAAAGCGATTACTGTTATACTGATAATGTAATTAACCTTTCAGGATTAGATAATTTAAGTCTTCCGGGAACAAACCTCTTTACTGTTGATGGAGCTATGAATGCTTCGGGAGTAATAGTTCTCGGAACTTTAACTACCGACAAAACATTCACCATTCATTACTTTCGAACAACAGAAAAAGGTTGTAAAGATTCAGTTTCTAAAAGCATATCAGTTCATTACGTAGCTCCACCAGCTACTACCAATTTCTCAAAAGCAATAACGTCTTCTGCTTTACCAACAATTTCAGCAACTCCTAATCCTTCAATAAACAGCATACAGTGGTACGATGCTTCAAAAGTTAAAATCGCATCGGCAACAGCTTCGGTTTATACTGAGAATTCGCAACCTACAAGTTCAGGCGATTATTCATATTATGCAAAACAAACTGATATTTTTGGATGTGTAAGCGATTATTCAAAAGCTACTATTTCTTATACAAATTGTAGTGCTGCTACACCTATTTATAAACATCTGGAAATGTGTACTTACGATAATACACCAACATTTACGATTACACGTGGATTTAATGCAAATGCAAATCATCAATACGAATATAGAATTTATCGATTTGATCCAGCTATTATAGGAGAGGCACCTTTAAATACTATTGCTTCTAATTCTTCAACGTTCGACCCAAGTCCTTTTATTAATAAAGCAAATCCGGGTAATAATCTATTTTGGATAGCAGAGTACGATTTAACCGATGGCTGTATGGGTAAAGCTACAGAAATGATATTAACGGTAAATGGTTCAGCAGCACCAAATGCTGTTGCAAATGCTCCAATTTGCGAAAATACATTTAGCAGTATTTCTTTATCAGTAAGTGGTTATCCTAAGGGATCTACAATCCTATGGTACGACAGTACGGCAACTATAATAGCCGAGGCTTCAACAAGTGGAAGTAAATTTACTGGAAATCCTTATGTTATTGCAGGTATTAATACATTAAATGAGGGTACTTATAGGTATTACGCATCTTCAACAGTAGCATTTTGCCAAAGTGCAAAAATTCCGGTAACATTTAAAATAAACCCAAAACCTGCTCCACCAGTTGGAACAGGAGACGGTTCTTGTTATGGATTTGCATTTAAAGCATTATCTGTATCTGGACTTCCAAATGCAGCTTTCAAATGGTATGCAACAACAGACTTATCACAAGTATTACAACAAGGAGCGTATTATACACCAACGACAATAACAACATATGTTACCAGTTCAATTCCATTTTATGTAACCCAAACATCGTCTGGCGAAAACTGTACGAGCGAGCCTACTATAGTTTATTACCAATTGTATGGTAGACCAGCTATTCCAATTTTTGCTCAAACCAATCAATCCATATGTCAGGCTTCCAATGTTATACCAATTTATACGGTAACCAATGCAAGTGGACAAATTGCTTGGGACGATAACGGAACTTCAGCCACGGGAACGAGCTATACTCCCAAATTGCCAGCTTCTGGAGCATTAGTTACTAGCTTCACAGCAAAACAAACAGAAAATGGTTGCGAGAGTTCCCTTGGAACGGCTACTTTGGTATTAATAAAAACACCAGATGCTCCTCTTACAGGTGGTGATCAAAGTATTTGTTTAAATAATAAAACACTGCCATTTGTGGCCAAAGCAAGCGGTAATTATACCTTAAAATGGTATTCAGATTTTGCAGAAATATGGACGTCAAATTATATTGGTACAGGATCAAGTTATTTACCAAATCCAATAATATATCCAACTAGTAATGAAACCCAAAAAGTTTCTACTTATTATATTACTCAAACAACTACAAATGCAAATCGTTGCGAAAGTCCAGCCACTTCAGTTAAACTCACCATTTTCAACAAATACTGTATAGACAGCACAATAACATTAAACAATGGCGACAGTGTGTTAATTGGAAACAAATACCACAAAAAAACAGAATCGTTCGATTATACTTATACTTCGACAACAGGTGTCGATAGTGTTGTGCATTACAATCTCGTTTTAACTAGCGATACAACTGGAAGTAGAATACTTAACCCTAATACAATTAGCATCAGTCCTGTTCCTGCTAAGAATAAATTGCATATTACAAACAATGGCAAAGAACAGATTGAAGAAATAAGTGTTATTTCGGAAAAAGGTCAGCTTTTATATTCTAACAAAAAGAAGGTTTTGGGAAATACCGAAATCGACTTAAGTGGTTTTAGTTCTGGCATTTATTTGCTTCGTTATATTATTGATGGGAAATTGGGGGCTAAGACTTTTGTGGTGGTTAAGTAAGACCCATTTTTCATTATTTCACAATGTCATTGGGTACGATAAAACAACAAATTGAATTGTACACAAATTTAATTTGTACTCATCCCCTCACCTACACACATTGCCATGCACACTCCCCTTCTCTCGCGAGAGAAGGGGATGTCTGGTAAGACAGGGGTTGAGTAAAAAGATAGTATTTTACATTTCATTTAGGGATAAAGAAACATAAAAATGATTGAATGTACTAGTTTTGTAAACTACACGTCTAATAAACAAAAACTATGACAAACATTTCAGGCCTAATCCCTTTTCTTCAAGCATGTATAACACCCGTTGCATTAATTTCGGGTGTTGGAATTTTGGTATTAACGTTAACCAACAGACTTGGACGAATTATCGATAAAGTTCGTTCTTTGCAATCGGAATTAGATAATCAAACCGTTCGACGCGAGGAAGAAAAGAAAACACAAATTAGAATTCTGTACCGTCGTGCAAAGCTTATAAGAAATGCAATTGCATTAATTACAACAAGTATTATTTGTAGTAGTATGATTATTCCCGTTTTGGCAATTTCTATTCTCGGTAAGTTCGATGTTCAGGTATTTGGTTATGTGTTTTTTAGTATTTCCATACTTTCGTTTATTACTGCTGCGATATTTTTCTTTACCGACATTGCGGTTTCGTTAAAGGCGATTAAGTTGGAGATTAAGGAGTTTATATAATCATTTTGATAAAAACAAACGATCAATCCCCCAATCCCCTTCGCCAAGGGGACTTTACAATCGTTGGCTTTTTTAGCCCTCTTGAAGAATTGCGAAGCAATCGACAAAGTCAACAGGGTTGGGAGATTGACTTTAGTCTGAAATGAATAATAAATTGGTATAACATTGATTTTTCATCATTTCCCTCACCTATTTGAACAAAAAATCCAATCAATTCTTTTACTAAGAATCTTCGAATTTCGTTGGAGATAAACTATCTTCGCAGTACAAATTTTAATACAAAAACGTATGGCAATTTCTAATTTTAATTTTCACAATCCAGTTCGCATTCTTTTTGGTAAAGGAGAAATAGCGCAACTTCCAAACTATATTCCACAAGGAACAAAAGTAATGATAACCTACGGTGGTGGCAGTATCATGAAAAATGGCGTGTACGACCAAGTAAAAAAAGCTTTAACAGGTTACGATATTGTTGAATTTGGTGGAATTGAACCAAATCCAAAAGTAGAAACATTACGAAAAGCTGTAGAACTTGGTAAAAAAGAAAAAGTACAATTTTTACTTCCCGTTGGAGGTGGTTCTGTTGTTGATGGTACAAAACTAATTGCAGCTGCATTACTAATAGATAACGATCCTTGGGATATTTTAATAGGTAAAGCTCAAGTGTTAAATGCAATTCCAATGGGAGCAATTTTAACCTTACCTGCAACAGGAACAGAAATGAATGCTGGTGCAGTTGTTTCGAACAAAGCAACAGAAGAGAAATTTGCATTTCACAGTCCTTTTGTAATGCCAAAATTCTCGATTCTCGACCCAGAAGTTTGTTATTCATTACCCGATATTCAAATTGCAAATGGAGTTGTCGATGCCTTTGTTCATGTAATGGAACAGTATCTTACATACCCAGTGAATGCTCAAATAAACGATCGTTTTGCTGAGTCTATTCTTCAAACATTGGTAGAAGTTGGACCAAAAGCTTTGGCAGACAAAACAAACTACGAACACATGTCAAACTTTATGTGGTCGACTACTGTCGCATTAAATGGATTAATAGGTGCTGGTGTTCCAAACGATTGGGCAACACATCAAATTGGTCACGAAATTACTGCTTTCTGTGGTGTCGATCATGCACAAACATTGGCAATTGTACTTCCAGGAGTAATGTCGATTATGCGCGAAGGTAAAAAAGATAAAATTCTTCAATTCGGAGCACGAGTATTTGGTGTAACAGCTGGAACTGAGCAACAAAAAATTGACGAAACAATTACTAAAATGGATGCTTTCTTCCAACAAATGGGACTTAAAACTCGCTTAAGTCAATACGGAATTGGCAAAGATACTATCGACAAAATTGTAGATCGTTTTGTAAAACGCGGTTACAATATGGGCGAAAGAGCTGATATCAGTCCAGAAAAATTGAGATTGATTTTAGAGAATAGATTATAAGATTATTCATAACAGATTGAAAGAGGAACTTTGCTTGGCGAGGTTCCTCTTTTTATTTATTACCATCAATCTCCCAACCCTCTTCGCCAAGAGGGCTAAAACAGCCAATGATCGTAAAGCCCCCTAAGCAAAGGGGGTTGGGGGATTGACATTCTATTAATATACATAATTGTTTCCCTAATGCTTCGACAAGCTCAGCATGACATTCGAATTTGAATATAAAAAGTCTGTTTTAAAATTTTCTCATTAACACATTATCCAATTAGCACATTAAAATTCCTTATCTTCGCAAATTAATTATGTACTGTGAATTTCGAATTAGAATCGACATATAAGCCAACTGGCGACCAACCTACAGCCATCGAACAATTGGTTCGTGGAATAAAGGCTGGAGTCAATCATCAAACATTGCTTGGTGTTACTGGATCGGGAAAAACATTTACCATTGCAAATGTTGTTCAACAAATAAACCGACCTGTTTTGGTGTTGAGTCACAATAAAACATTGGCGGCTCAGCTTTATGGCGAATTCAAGAATTTCTTCCCTCACAACGCTGTCGAATATTATGTTTCGTATTACGATTATTATCAACCCGAAGCATTTTTACCAACATCGAACACATATATCGAAAAAGATTTATCGATAAATAAAGAAATCGAGAAGTTACGTTTAAGCGCTACAGCAGCTTTACTTTCGGGTCGTCGCGATGTGATAATTGTTTCATCGGTTTCGTGCATATATGGTATTGGAAATCCCGAATCGTTTCACAATAGCGCTGTTATATTAAAACGAGGAGAGAAAATTAGCCGTGATGTTGTACTACGAAAATTGGTCGATGCCATGTATTCGCGCAACGAGGTGCTATTTGAACGCGGTAATTTCCGTGTAAAAGGCGATACAATTGATGTGTTTGTAGCATCGAGTGATATTGCGTACCGCATTGTAATGTGGGATAATGAGATTGAAGAATTAGCTGTTATAGACCCAATAGATGGTCGTGTTCAAGAACGTATTGAAACCGTTACCATTTTTGCAGCAAACATGTTTGTGATGGACAAAAACGTAATGTGGAATGCCATTCGTCAAATTCAAGACGACTTGGTTTTGCGTGTTGCAGAACTCAAAGAAATAGGCAAACATTTGGAGGCTGCAAGGCTCGACGAGCGTGTAAATTTCGATTTAGAAATGATGCGCGAAATTGGTCATTGCCCAGGGATAGAGAATTATTCAAGATATTTTGATGGTAGAAATGCTGGTACTCGCCCATTCTGCTTATTAGATTATTTCCCAAAGGATTTCCTTTTGGTGATAGACGAAAGTCACGTTTCGGTATCGCAAATTGGAGCCATGTATGGAGGCGACCGTTCGCGCAAGACAAATCTTGTGGAATATGGCTTCCGACTACCATCGGCATTAGATAATCGCCCATTACATTTCCCCGAATTCGAGGAATTGGTTGGTCAAACTATTTACGTAAGTGCTACCCCAGCCGATTACGAACTTGGCAAATCGGAAGGTGTAATCGTAGAACAGTTAATTCGCCCAACAGGATTAATTGATCCAGAAATTTTAATACGCCCATCGCTCAATCAAATCGACGATCTTGTTGGTGAAATAAACAAAAGAGTTGAGAAAAACGAAAGAGTTTTGGTAACAACATTGACCAAAAGAATGGCCGAAGAATTACAGAAATATTTCGATAAATTACGAATAAAATCGGCCTATATACACTCGGATGTCGATACCATGGAACGTGTCGAAATCTTGGAAAAGTTAAGAATGGGCAAATTTGATGTTTTAGTTGGAGTAAACTTATTGCGCGAGGGATTGGATTTACCTGAAGTTTCGCTTGTAGCAATTATCGATGCCGACAAAGAAGGATTTCTTCGAAGCGAACGTTCTCTAACACAAACAGCAGGACGTGCTGCTCGAAACATCAACGGAATTGTAATTATGTATGCCGACAAAATTACCAATTCGATGCGACGAACCATCGACGAAACTAATCGCCGAAGGATGAAGCAAATGGAATACAATCGCGTAAATAATATCACTCCAACACAAATAAGCAAAACCATTCATTCGGTAATGGATAAATCTGATGCAAAAGCTTATGTAGAAGCATCGACTTTTGATGTTGCTGCCGATCCAGTTATTAAATATATGAGCAAAGACGCTCTTACCAAGACTATTAACAACACCCGCAAAGCAATGGAAAAAGCAGCGAAGGAACTCGATTTTATAGAAGCATCGCGATTGAGAGACGAGATGTATGCTTTGGAAAAATTGATGGAGAATAAATAGTTGTAATATATTAGTTATTAAGTATTAGGGTTTCATAAACAATTATTGTCGTCTATAAATATTAATAGCGATAAATGAAAACAAAAAAACACTCAAGAGAGTATACCTTTGTGATGCATGTTCACTTCAGAAAAAAACGATAAATTGATAGTATAATGAAAAAAATTACTTTGCTATTTTTATTGCAAGCATTAACATTTTTTGGTTTTTCTCAGATCGTAATAAACGAATTCTGCGCTTCGAACAAAAGCTATATCGATACTCAAAACGGAACATATCCCGATTGGATCGAATTGTATAATACACAAAATAGTTCGGTCGATATAAGTGGCTACTATTTAACCGATAGCCCCAAAAATACTAATAAATGGAAAGTCCCAACAAATACCGTTATAGCTGCAAAAGGATTTTTACTAATTTGGGCCGACGATTTAAAAACAGGATTACATACCAATTTTAATTTATCGGTCGATGGTGAATTTATCGGATTAGTATCTCCATCACTTGTTTACATAGATTCTATTCGTTATGGCATTCAAAAAGCCGATATTAGTTATGGCCGAACAACTGATGGAGCTATCGATTGGGGGTTTTTCAATACATCATCACCAAATAAAACCAACAATACAAGTACAGCAACAATACAAACAACAAAACCTCTCTTTTCATTATCACCTGGAGTTTATACTGGAACTCAAACAATTTCTATTTCGGCTAAATCTGGAGCTAAAATTTATTACTCAACCGATGGTTCAACCCCAACAGCTTTAAGTACGGAATATACATCGGCAATTAGTTTATTAAAAACAACTATTGTAAAAGCAATTGCAATTATTGCAGGTGAAGAAGAAAGTGATGTTGCTGCATGTACTTATTTTATCGATGAACATATTTTCGATTTACCAATACTTTCTATCTCAACAGATCCAAATTGGCTTTACAATGTCGATACAGGAATATATATATTAGGACCAAATGCTGACACAGTAGAACCATATAATGGTGCAAATTATTGGCTCGACAAAGAAATTCCAATGACTTTTCAATATTATTCGCCAACAGGAAAAGAAATAGTAAATGTAGAAGGTGGAGCTAAAATATATGGCGGTTATAGCCGAATAAATGCAGTAAAATCTATGCAATTTAAAGCTAAAAGCAAATATGGAACATCAATGTTTCATTATCAATTTTTTAAAGATAAAGACATAAACGAATTTAAAAACATTGCAATTCGAAATTCTGGAAATGATTGGGGAAATACAATGTTTCGAGATGCGATGATGCAAACATTAACCAATAAATACATGAAAATTGATTATCAAGAAACGCAACATGTAGCATTTTTCATAAATGGCGAATACTATGGTCTTGAAATTTTAACCGAAAAATTAAACGAGAATTATGTAACTTCAAATTATAATGTAAAGCCCGAAGATGTTGATTTACGAGATCCATGGGGATCATTAAATGGAGATGATGTTGCATGGAATAATTTCGTAACGTACTATACAAACACAGACCTTTCAGTAGCAACAAATTACATTCAAATTAAATCCATGATGGATATAGATGAATACATAGACTATATGGTCGCAGAACTCTATTATTCTAATACAGATTGGCCTGGAAACAATATGAAATTTTGGAGAGAACGTAAAGTTGGAGCAAAATGGCGTTGGATAATGTATGATACTGACTTTGGCTTTGGAATTTGGAATTCGGATCCTTGTAATAACACCATAACATTTATTACAGATGCAAATGGACCTGATTGGCCAAATCCGCCACAATCGACATTATTATTTAGACAATTATTAACGAATGAAACATTTAAAAACGATTTTATTCAACGATTTGCATATCATCTTAATACCTCTTTCGAAAAAAAAAGAGTAGTAGCAATAATCGATAGCATTCAATCTTCTATTCAAAATGAAATGCAATACCATATTAATAAATGGGGACTTCCTGGAAGTATGACAGAGTGGGAAAATAATGTAAATATTATGAGGCAATTTAACGATCAACGCGAAACTTGTATTCAAAATCATATAAGCGATTATTTCTCTTTAGGTGGAATGGCAAGTGTTATTATAAAAAACGATACTTCTAAAGGAAACGTTTTCGTTTGTCAGAAAGACATTGATACATTACATAGCGGAAAATATTTTAAAACAGTAAGCTTACCAATATCTGCAGTACCAAAAACTGGTTATGAATTAAAATATTGGAAAAAATCTGATTATACTCCATCGTCAAAGACAACCACGTCAACATTAATAGCTAAACAATCGAATTGGAATTATCTTGATAATGGAACCGATCAAGGAACTGCTTGGACGACATTAAATTTCGATGATTCTAATTGGAAAACAGGAAATGGCGTTTTTGGATATAGCGAAAATAACATTACAACAACAATCGACTTTGGTGGTAATTCATCTGAAAAATATCTTACTACATATTTTCGTAAACATGTAACGATAAATAGCATAAAAGACATTACCAACATGACTTTAAGTTTAATGCGTGGCGATGGAGCCGTTATTTATTTAAATGGGAATGAAGTATTTCGAACCAATATGCCAACAGGGACAATCTTGTATAATACAAACTCAACTGGTGCGAACGAAACAGACGAAACAGTTTATAATGATTTTACTTTTACACCGATATCAAAGGGTTTTGTAAATGGTGATAACATAATTGCCGTAGAGGTTCATCAATCGAGTATTACAAGTAGCGACCTTAGTTTCGATTTGGGATTAACGAGTTCAACAATAACAAACTTAATAAGCACTTCGACCGATACAAAAGAATATAATCAAGATCTCAACTTGGTTTTAACAAACAATGTAATACTGGAACCAGTTTACGAGAAAATAATTTCAAAATCGATTGAAACCTACAATTCTAATTATGTTCTTTACCCTGTGCCTCTTACCGATTTTGTTCATATTTCAAATCCTGGAGAATTTCAGAGTATTACATTTTATACAATCGAAGGTTCGGTAATTTTGAAAGCAAATCAATCAACGGTAAGTATAAGTAATCTGCCTTCGGGAACATATATAGCCGAAATTAAAAGCGATAAAGGAGTGAAACGAATTTTAACCATTAAACAATAAACATTTATTTCGCGTTAATTTATTCTTTTTCTTGAACTTATGTCAATTTAAACAGTACCTTTGATTATACAGTATTAAAAACGACTATCATGGCAAAAGAAAAAGAAGGTAAAAAGAAAGTTGATAAAACCGCTCCAGTAAAAAATCTGAAAGAAAAACGAGCTGATAAAGCAGCTAAGCGCGATGCTAAAAGCAAAGAATAATGCAAACACAATATAATAAGAAAGCCCAAACAATAAGTTGTTTGGGCTTTCTCGTTTTAATAAACCTTTTCACCTAATGCAATTTTAAACTTCAAAAGACTTAGGCTATAATCGATTTTAGTTTTTAAGAGTGTTAATTTAGTTTCCGAAAGCGATGTTGCATTATCGAGTAATTCCAAGTTGGTTATAACACCCGATTTAAAGCTTGTTTCGGCTAAATTATAAGCTTGTTGAGCTTGTTGTAGTTGCAATTCCGATTGATTAATTTTCAATAAAGCAGATTGAACATTTGCTTCGCTTTCTACAACCTCATTTACCACGGTACGACGTGCTAGTTCTATATCTTCTTTGTTTCCATCAATATCAGCTTGAGCTTGTAATAAGCTATATTTTTTACGACCAGCATCGAATACTGGGATTTTTAAACCAATACCAACAGCATAATTTAATGTTTGTTTATTCAAATCGGGGAAATAGCCATTCTTTGTTCCACCCGATGCAAAAACCGCTATACCAGGATTCGATTGCATACCCAAAACCTTGTAATGAAGTTCCGACAATTTTACCTTTTCTTGCGCAAGTTTCAACTCTTGACGTGTTTGAGTTGCATACATTAATAGAGAATCTGATGTATTAAAAGCTGTTACGGATTGCAATTCTTTTTTAACAAGCAATGTCGTTTTTTCGGGCTGTCCAAGTAATAAATTTAATTGGCAAATCTGAATTTTCAATGCCGATTGTAAATCTGTTTTTTGATTTTCGATTGATGATATTCTTACTTTAGTAGTTAATACTTCGTATTGCGTAGCCGAACCTGTTTCTTTCTTTTTTTCAACGAATGATAGATGTTCTTTTAACGTATTCAACTGCTCTTCTTTAATATTAATAGCTTCTTGAAGAAATACCATTACATAATAAATAGTAACTACACCCAACGATAGTTTTTGCTTAATTTGCTCAGCCGAAAGAGTAATAAGCTCCTTGGTTTGAATAGCAAAATCAACATTTTTAGATGTTTTTCCAAAATCATAAATTGTTTCATGAACATCGGCAGTAGCTGAAATAATATTATTTGGAGCCATTTTAAAAGTTTGTCCTCCAAAATCTATTGCAGGTGCCGGTCCAATATTTGTAAAACTCGAATTAATACTTAGATCAGGCAAATAGGCTGTTTTTGCCATTCCTATTCGAGCATCGGCAGCCGATTGTTCAATGATATTCTTTTTAATTGCAGGATAGTTAGCAATAACTTGTGTTAAAATCGCATTAAGCGAAAGTGAATCGGATTGTGCCGAAACATTTATAAAAGCAAAAGAAATGCTTAGTATGATAAAAAATCTAATCGATCTCATGAACTATATTTTTTTCTGTTTGTGTTTGATCTTTTTTCTTTGTTCGTAAAATTATTGCAGGAATCAATCCTAATCCGGTAACAAAGCATGCTAACATAAAATCATCATCAATTCCCTGAATATATGCTTGTTTCGTAACATTTCCCATTAACAAAACTTGTCCTTGTTTCATTGCTAATGCAGCCGAACTACCACCATGAACTTGAATATAATTCGACAATCCATAAGCCACATTTTTAAATTCTTGAGCTCCCGATTGTAATGCATTTCCAAAAATTTGAGCGTGAAAATTTATCCTCGATGTTAAGATAGTGGCAAAAATTGCTACACCAACGCTACCAGCAATTTGCCGAAGTGTATTTGAAATCGATGAAGCCTGTGCCATTTTTTCTCGAGGAACGGTTAAATACGACAACGTACTTAGTGGTGCCATTAATATTCCCATTGCAAAGCCACGAATATACAGTGATGTCATTATTATATTATGCTCAGAAAGGAACGATAAATTTGCATTCAAATAGAAACTGGTAGCTAAAAGAACAAAGCCTAGAATAATTGGAACTTTTGGACTTACTTTATTTGAAACTACACCCGCAATTGGCGACATTATTCCTTGAATTATTCCAACAGGCAAAAATACCGATCCTGCTTGTAATGCAGTATATCCCAATGAATTTTGGAGATACATTGGCAACAAGAAGGTACTACCAAACATCCCAATACTAAAAATAAATAAAGCCATATTACAGAATCCGAAATTATAGTTCAGTAATAATCGTAAATCTAACAGTGGATGCGCAGTTGTTAATTCATGTGTTAAGAATACTGCAAATGCAATTAACGAGATTGCAAAACAAGCCAAAACATACGGTGCCGACCAACCATCGGCATTAGTTGCAGCATTTCCTTCAGAAAGTGCAAAAAGTAATACTGGTAAAAAGATTATTACCGAGATAAAACCGATAAAATCGAAATCTTTTATTTTCTTGTTAATGTATTCTTTTTGAACAACAATAGTAAATAATAATGCAAAAATTCCAACCGGAATATTAACATCAAAAATAAGCTGCCAACTGAAATTATCGACTAAATATCCTCCGATAAGCGGTCCAAATGAAACTGATGCAGCTGCCGAAATAACCCAAAATCCAAGTGCAATACCACGCTGTTTCGGTGGAAATTCGCGAGTTATAATTGCCATTCCCAAAGGTTGAATAATTCCCGATCCTAGGCCCTGAACAACTCTCGATAAAATCAAAGTATTTTCGTCGGTCGAAAGTCCGCAAAGTAAAGAACCAAAAGTAAAGAGCAACATTCCAATAAAGTAAACTCGTTTGTAGCCAAATTTATCGGCAATCCAACCAGATGTTGGAAGCATTACAGCCATTGCCAACATATAAGCAGTAACAACCCACTCTATTTTATCGAGTCCAACACCAAAGGTCGACATAATCTTAGGCAAGCCAACATTTACAATCGTACTATCGAGTACGGCCATAAAGGTTCCAAGCATGACATTGGCAAGTATGAACCATTTGTACGAATCGTGACTGGGATGAAAACCCGAATCGCGATTACGAACCTTTCTACGAATTCTATGTGCAAGAGAAACTTTACGCATTATTCTTTAATAATTTTCACTTCGCTCGACATTCCCGATAAGAAATTATAGCCCGTAATTGAGCTACCATTTTCGGTTCCATCTATCGATATTTTTAATGGGACACGTTGCGTTACTTTTGTAAAATTTCCCGATGCATTACTAGCAGGAATTAAAGAAAACTGACCAGCTGTACTTGTACTGATTGAGAATATTTTCCCAGTAAATACAACATCTGGAAATGCATCGATATTAAATTTCGCATTTTGACCAATATGTAATTTACCAACCTTTGTTTCTTCCAAATACACAATTATCCAATATTTACTATTGTTATTTAAGGTATAAATTGATTGACCTGGTTGTACAATATCGCCAGCCAATAACCAACGTTTAGCAACTAAACCCGAGATTGGTGCATATAATTTCGTATTAAACATTTGGGTTTTAATAACATTAATTTGAGCAGCCGAACTTTCTACAGCTTTAACAGCACTATTAATTACAGAACGAGAAACCTGTAGTTGAGATTTTGCAGCATCTAACTGAGCTTGAGACGTTTCAAGTGTCTTTTTAGCATGGTCGAATTGTTCTTTGGTAATAACATCACCAGCAAATTGACTTTTCGCACGATTAAAATCTTCTTGTGCGCGACTTACACTTACTTCTTGAACTTTAATATTTTCCTCGTCGAACGAAAGTTTTGCTTCGGCTTGCGATTTCGCAGCTTCGGTTTGTGCTTTTGCAGCAATCGCTTGCAATTTTTGAGCATACAAATCAGAACTATCAAGTTCTGCAAGTAATTGACCTGCTTTTACAGAATCGCCTTCTTGGACATAAATTTGTTTTATTCGACCCATAATTTTAGGACTCACCGAAACTACATCTGATTCAACATGCGAATCGTCGGTTGTAAAATATTTCGAATAATCTCTATACCACACAACTCCAGCAACTACAACCAATAAAACTACTAATGTTAAAGGAATATACACCTTTAAATTTTTCTTTTTTTCCATCTTATATTTATTTTTCTATTTCAGTTTTAATTGATTCCGATTCACTAAGAATAATCAGAATATCTTTTACTTGTTGAGTTGCAACCGACAATATTTCGAGCTTTTCGTTATCGAGTTTCGAAAGTTTTGCACGTAAATCTTCGCTTATATCTTGTCTAATTTCAGTTAATGTTTGAACTCCCTTTTCGGTTAATTCTACATTTACAATTCTACGGTCGTTAGGATCGTTAAATCGTGCAACCAATTCTTCGGCTATAAGTTTATCGACTAATCCAGTAACATGCGGTTTAGGCATATTTAACTTTCGTCCAATTTCCGACATCGATAATATACCCTTTCGTTTTAAAACCCACATTACAAAAACGGCACCTGGAGGCATTGGTGTTTTGTTTCGCGATGGTTTTAAAAGATTCTTGTATAACAATGGCTGAAGATGCATAAGATTCTCAACAACGCCATCGATATTTGTTTGTATCATACAACTATTAATTACAAATAAACAATGGTTACAAATTTATAACTATTACAAATAACAAACAATAAATTAATCAATGTTTATTTGATTGCTTAACTTTTAAACAATAAATTGTAAGGAAATTAAACAATTAGCGTTAAAATATTTGCAAATAATTATATGTATTGCAATCCTAATTTCAGGAAAAATATATAATTTGCAACAATATTCAAAGAACTAATAGTACGATATGGAAGTAAGCTCAAAACACATTTGGCGATTTTCGAGAGTTGGTGGAGTTAACAGAGTAAATTTGGAACGAGGCGACGATTTACGTTATCTTGCCGAATTAGATCAGAAACTATGGACTGCATTAAGTTGCCCAGTTCACGGACTCGAAATAGATGCTAAAACCCTTGAATTAATTGACACAGATAAAGACAATCGAATTCGTGTACCCGAAATTTTAACTGCTGTTTCATGGATGTGTTCCGTTATTACTGATCCTGGAATTTTATTAAATCCAAGTTCAGAATTTCCAATTTCAGCAATAAATACGAATAATGAAGAAGGTCAAAAACTTCTAAATTCAGCAAAACAAATACTCGAAAATTTAGGAAAAGAAAACGCAACGTCAATAAGCGTTGACGACACTTCCGATACTATAAAAATATTTGCAAACACCAAGTTTAATGGCGATGGAATAATTACCGAAAATACGGTTGATGAAAGTTCCACACAACTAATTCAAAATATTATTACAACGGTTGGATCTGTTGTAGATAGAAGTGGAAATCAAGGAGTTTCTGTCGAATTAGTCGATTTATTTTACAAACAATGCGAAGCGTTTAAAGACTGGCATGCAAAAGCCGAAAACGATAAAACGATTTTAGCTTTTGGAAACGATACCGAAGCGGCTTTTGAAGCTTTCGAAACTATACAATCGAAAATTGATGATTTTTTCTTGCGTTGTAAATTGGCTGAATTCGATCCTCAATCGGCAACAATTCTTAATAGTTTAACAACACGTTTCGAAGAAATTAGTCGTAAAGATTTATCTACTTGTGTTGATGAAATTTCAGAATATCCACTTTCGAAAATCGAAGCTAATAAAGCTCTTTCGTTAACAGATGGAATAAATCCTGCTTGGAATAAAAAGCTTCAAACATTTGTTAATCTAGTGGTTAAATCAATATCGCCAAACACAAAAGCGATATCAGAAATCCAATGGATAGAAATTATACAATCGTTCGATGCATATAAAGCATGGAAAGCAGTGAAATGTGGAGAAATGGTAGAACCTTTAGGAATCGAGTATATTAAAACTATCTTGGAAGATTCAAAAATTAACTATTTACATGCCTTAATTGAACAGGATAAAGCTGGCGAAAACGATGCAATAAACATTATTTTAGTCGATAAATTGGTTCGCTACCATCGTGATTTATTTACCTTACTACGAAACTTCGTAACCTTTTACGATTTCTATTCGCCCGACGAAAAGGCAATATTCCAAGTTGGAACCTTATTTATAGACCAAAGAAGCTGTGATCTTTGTATTAAAGTTTCGGACATGCCAAAGCAAGGAACAATGGCAAGTTTAAGCGGAATGTTTTTAATTTATTGCGATTGTACATCGAAATCGAAAAACGAAAAGATGACAATTGTAGCTGCAATGACAAATGGCGATATCGATAATTTAATAGTTGGACGAAATGCCATTTTCTACGATCGTAAAGGTTGCGACTGGGATGCAACGGTTATTAAAATCGTTGAAAATCCTATAAGCATTCGTCAAGCATTTTTCTCTCCATATCGGAAAGTAGCGCGTTTTATTGAAAAACAAGTCGACAAATTTGCATCGGAAAAAGATAATCAAGTGCATGCAAGTACGACTACGAATATCGAAAAAACATCGACAACAATTGTTACGAAAGAAGCTGTTGCAACACCTGTTGTTCCAGCCACAACTCCAGTTCCAGCTCAACCATTTGATGTCGGTAAATTTGTTGGGATTTTTGCTGCAATTGGTTTAGCTATTGGTGCAATTGGTACTGCGTTAGCATCGTTTATTGCAGGATTTTTAGGATTGGTTTGGTGGAAAATGCCTTTTGCAATACTTGGAATTATTCTAATAATTTCTGGTCCATCGATGATTATTGCATATTTAAAACTTCGTAAACGAAATCTAGCTCCAATTCTTGATGCAAATGGTTGGGCAATAAATGCTCGTGCAACAGTTAACATTCCTTTTGGAAATACCTTAACCTTTATTGCCGGTTTACCAAAAAATGCTAAACTCGACTTTAAAGATCCATTTTCGAACAAGAAATTTCCGTATGTAAAAGTTAGTATAGCTTTACTAGCAATAGTTGCAGCGATTGTTTATTATTTGTGGAGACATGGATATTTTAGTCATTGGGGAATTTTGTAGAATTCATTTTTTAGTTTGGTAAGCAAACCTTAAATGTACTGCCTTTCCCATAAACACTTTCAATAGTAATTGTTCCACCATGTCTTTGAACAAATTCGTTGCAAAGAATTAATCCGAGACCAGTACCACATTCATTCTCGGTACCAGGAATCGAAACTTTATCGGTTATCGACAACAGTTTGTCGATATTTTCTGGACTTATACCAATTCCATTGTCGTTAACAGAAATTAAAATACTGTCAATTGATTTTGTAACTTCTATAGTAACTGTTCCATTCTTTAAAGTATATTTTATCGCATTTGTAACTAAATTTCGCAAAATTGTACTAAGCATATTTCTATCGGCAACTATTACAATTTGCTCATCAACAGAACATATTACTTGAATATTTTTTGCTAAACTTATACTTTGTAAACTACGAACAACATCGTGAATTAAGGAAATAATTCGAATTTCGGAAGGATTAAATGTAATAACACCTGTTTGCGAACGAGACCACAACAGAAGATTTTCCAACAATTCGTACGTATGTTGAGCCGAATTTTTAATTGTTTTTACAAAAAACAAGGTTCGTTCCTTATCGAGATTATCGATATCGTTTATTAATAAATCAGAGAAGCCAAAAATACTTTGAAATGGATTTTTTAAATCGTGAGCGATTATGCTAAAAAACTTATTTCGAGAAGCATTAAGCTCTTGTAATTCTTTGTTTTGACTTTGAATAGCTTTTTTTTGATGATTTAACAATTCGTTTGATGATTCTAATTCACGATTATTACGTGAAATTTCATCACGTTGATTTTTGATTTCTTCGTTTACTTGCGTTAAAACAGCATGTAATTGCTCTAATTCGAAATATTGTTCTTCAATTTGCTGCTTCTGTTTTTGAATTATTGATCTTTCGTTTAACAGATTTCTCTTAAACACAAAAACAGCATATCCTAATGTTGCTAGCAGGGTTATAAACACAAAGATTAAGTCGAAAAGACGATCGAAAGTAGTATGATAAGGCGTGATATACTGTGGATAATAAAACTGAAATAAACTTAATAAAATAGCCAACAATGTTATTGAAACCATTATGAGTAAAGAATATCGAAGTTCGAACAAAAAGACTAAGAAGACCGCAGCTACAAAAAAGTAGTAAGGCGTAGTTCCATTAAAACCCTCATTAAAAACCCATGAAATGCAAAGAGTTATAGCTACAGCAAATAAAAATGGAATTTTGTTTTTCGATTTTGTTTTTTTTAACCTATTTACATAATATAATCCCGCATAGAAGAATCCTAAAATAGTTAATAGAACATTCAATAACAGCGGAAAACTAGAAAATTGATTAAAGATAACTACAACAAATGAATTAACACAGCCGAATAATATAACCAAATTATAAAATCTATCTTCTTGCGATGTAGAATCCGAACTGCCAGATAAAGAAAACCTCATAAATATATCAAATTTTTATTAAATTGGATTTTTAGAATCCAAACAATAAGCCCAAAGCTCCAGCCGAAAAGGCAATTACGGTATTTATTGTTTTAACCAAGAAAAACGAACGCTTCGATTCGGCTAACAAAGGTAATGCGCCATGTCCATCTTGCACAATTGTATTTGCTAGCAGAATACTAAAGGGAATGGTTCCAGCCATAAAAAGCGATATAAAAATCATATGTGGCCCCGATTCAGGAATAATTCCAATCAATACTGCAACAATCAAAATTACCCAAAGATTATTATGAATCCACGCACTAACATCAATAAAATTCAATATTACAGCAGTTAAAGCTAAAGCTCCGGCAGTCCAAAGTAAAACTTTAAGAAAATGTTTTTTAATAATATGATCCCAAAGATGATGTTCAAGAAAATGGTCGGGAACGATAACGATAAGAATTAACGCTAGAACCGAGACAACCAGAAAAATAATATTTACACCCGAAGGTTCGAATCCAAAAAATCCTTGATGTGTTTTGTTTAAATGTTCATGAACAATAGTTTGCGTTTTTGCATGAAGGTGAACATCGTCGAGCGTTCCAGTAACCAATCCCATTACAAAAAGGAATATCCCAAGAAGCAATAAAGCCCTTGGAAACGAAATAGACTTAAAATGCTCTTTTATAGATGTTATTGACAAATGAACTCGTTCAGGCTCATGATCGTGAATTTTGAGATGCGATTCGTATTTCTTTAAGTTTGGCTTTTTACGAATTACATAATCGACCACAAAACCAAATACAATTGCCATTATAAAAAGTATGATATTTAACTTAATGGCAGTTTCGGGAATCATACTGAACATAAAAAAAGCCTCATCGCCCGATGCTGAAATTAAAGCAGCAACTAAGGCTCCAAGGCTTAAAATATTATGCGAATAAAGCGAAACAACGGTAAATGTTCCAACACATCCGGGAACTAATCCCAAAAATGTAGCAACAAATATCTGCATCCATCCACGTTTTTTTAAAGCATCGTTAAATGCACCACGAGACGATACATTTACATATTCAATAATTAGCATAATGATAAGCACAAAGGCAGTTATCATTAAGCTATGTTTGAATATATCGAGTATTGTTTCTAGCATTATTATAATTTTGAATTCTTAATTTTGAATATTAAATTAAATTAAAAACATTTAACCGTTTAGTCGTTTGCTATAATTAAAAATTATTAATTCAAAATTCGAAATTATCAATATTTTCCCGTTAAGACATCAATCAAACCTTGGTCTTCATCAAGATTACAATATTTTTTTCTATCCCAATTACGAATACCAAAATCGCCTTTATAATCCCATGCAGTATAAGAAATTTCGTTTTCGTCGAATAAAGAAATGATATCTGTATAATATTGCAAACGAATTTTACGACCAACAGTTGGTAAACATCCAAATTCGCCACAATATAATTGCAATCCAAGACTTTTTGCTTTGTCGATTGCAATCTTCATATTTTCGAAAAGTTTTGCTTTGTCAAAATAGCCATTGTGTTGCTTAATATATTCAATTGCCTTTGGATCGGCTGTCTTAAAATATTCGTTGCAGGCATCATAAGGAAAAGAAATTCCAGGATATTCTACCGGACCTGAATAATCTTTATACAACATCCATCCAGCTTTGTAATGGGTTATCATTAAAGGTTCGTAGGTATGAAACGAAAGTACAACATTTTTATCGTTTTCTGGTATTTCGAGAAATGGCATTGTTGCCGCAAATTGCCACATATTCGAACCCCAAAAGATTATTCTTTCGGGCTCTAATGAACGAATATGAGTCATTGCTTTTTTAATCAATCTATTCCAATCATCGTGAGTTGGAGCTACAGGTTCGTTCATCAATTCGTAAGCAACCATATCAATTGGATATTTACTAAGAACGTTCGAAAGTTGTGTCCAAATATCAAGGAAACGTTCTTGTGCTTTCGGATCTATCCACAATGTCATTGCACCTTCACTATTGTTAGAATTATTGAAATGATGTGAACGCAAAATGTGTAGATCAACAATTACTTTCAAATTATTTTTCAAACTTTCGTCGATACACCAAAGCATTTTCGAAAAAGCACTTTCAATCTTTTGTTCATTTTCGTCCCAAAGTCTTTCTTCGTCTATTGGTAAACGAATATGGTCGAAACCTTTATCTGCTATATACTTAATATCTTCGCTTATAAAAAAAGTATCTACTGGCGACCAACCAAAAACTTGTGACAACCAATGGCTAATATTAATTCCTCTGTGAATGTTAAACTTTGTCATAAAATTAAATTATCGTTTTTGTTCGTTTTATATATACTAATGAAATTCCTGATAATACGATTAGTCCACCAACTACTTGATGTAAACTAATTTGTTCTCCAAGTAATATTGTAGCTAAAATAGCGGTAAAAACCGATTGACTAAGTAATGCAATAGACGCTTCTGTTGATGGAATATGGCCTAATGCATAATTTAAAGCTAACCAACCCAATAAATGAGAAAACAATCCCATACCCATTAATGCCAACCAGGTTTGAGCAGTAAAACCCCAAAGTGGAGCATGCGTTAAAAGGGTATAAATGAATGATGCAAAAACACTTCCTAAGAGTGCAAACATCATAAAAGAAACGGTATCGAACGATTGTCGAACAACATTCGACGATAATAAATAAAGTGCATAAAACACACTTGCCGAAATTGCCAAAAAGAATCCAGAGTTAACTTTCAGATGAAAAACATTTTGGTAACCAAGTAAAATAACAACACCTGTTAAAGCTATTATAGTTCCAATCCAATAAAAGCGGTTAGGTTTTAATTTGTAAAACAAAAAGCCTAACATTCCTGTCCAAAGAGGTGCAAGATTCCCCAGTAATGTTGAAACAGTTGCATCGGTTCGCATAATGGCAACGTACCACATAGAAACATCGGTAGCGAAAAATATACCACATAAAAAGGCTAACAAAGCTTGACGAATATTAAATTTCGAACGACGTTTCAGCAAATAATATGGCAACAAAGCAACAGTAGCTATAAACATTCTATAAAATGCTGCCGAAACACCATTGATTGCAGCTAGTTTCACAAAAATTGCAGAAAATGCAATACAAAGAATTCCAAGAGCAAGAAATAACCAAGGACTTAGTTTTGGTTTCATTAAAAACAATTAATTTATGCAAAAGTAACAAAATTTAAGCGTTTTTCTATCATTAAAAATTGCAATAAACTACATATTTTCTGCCATAAAATACAGTTCTTTTGTTCGTTTCGAACTTTCTGCATTTACAGACTTGATACATATATTTCAACTTTGATGCAATATTTACCTACCATATTTGCAACATTATTCTACTTAATTCCATATATTTACAAAAAGACTTAGATACTTTATTTATATAATTAATTTCAAATTAAGCCAATGTTTAAAGGCGTTTCAACTAAATTAAGTTATCTTTAATAGGTTAATAAATAGTATAATTTCATTTAAAGTCAAGTTTTACCTATTATAATGCAACTATTATATTAAAAAAGCAGTCTAATATTGTAAGATATACAATATCGAAAAAGATGTAGGATGCCTATCAATTGGCTGACTATTTAATGCGATTAAAATTTAGGGATTATGGGGCGATTAGAAATATCAAAGATTAAAGCATGGCTTACTTTAGTATTGTCTATATGTTTCCTCAATTTGTTCGCACAAACAGGAACTACTTTTTGGGCAACAGCACCCTATTCTACTCCTAGTCATGATGGAAATCACACCATACATGTTGTTGTTTCATCTTTAGCATCACCAGCAACGGTTACATTATCAATCCCAGCCAATCCATCTTTCAATCCAATTACAATTTCGTTAGCAGCCAATTCAACAGATTATTTCGATTTTAATGCTTTAATGCTTACTCAGGTGGAAATGAGCGAATGGGATCAAATAACAAACAAAGGAATTCTTATTCAAAGTACAGATAAAATCACATCTTATCTCGAAGTATTTAGTACTTATAACTCGGATATTTTCGCACTTAAAGGTAAAAATGCACTTGGTACAGATTTTTATACACCTTTTGAAACTAGTTGGGGTAATCACAATTTTTCTTGTGTTGCAACAAATACAAGTTGTGTTCAAGCATATAGTCATGCTGAAATTGTAGCTACTGAAGACAATACCACAATAACGATAACACCATCTGTAGATGTATATAAATCGCTAACTGGTGTACATCCAGCAGGTGTTCCTTATACTGTTGTATTAGCAAAAAAAGGACAAACATTTTCTGTAAGAGCTGCTGATATTACAACCACAGCTCAACCTGCAGGTACACATATTACATCCGATAAACCAATAGCTGTAACTGTTACAGACGATTCAATGGAAATTGGTGGTGCATACGATATTGTAGGAGACCAATTGACACCAGTAAGTGTTGAAGGAAGTCAATATATAGCGATGAAAGGTTATTTGACCGATGAATATGTATATGGAGTTATTACTCAAAACACGACAAAAATTTCGGTAAATGGTGTAATGAGAACTAAAACCTATAATAAAGGTGATACAATAATTGTAAAACTAGTAGGAAATACAACTGTTATTCAATCAGATAATAAGCAGCCTTTCAATATGTTTCATGTTTCGGGAAATGCAAACGAAGCAGGAGGTGCAATTTTACCACCAACCGACCAATGTACTGGTTCGATGCAAGTTGGCTTTAATTTCGGACATGCAGATATTGGTAACTACTTATATTTAAACCTAATGGTTAGGACTGGAGCTGAAACAAATTTTCTTGTAGACGGAACCGCAGCTACTTGGTTAACTCCAGCATCATTTGCTGTTGTTCCAGGAACTTCTTGGTCTGTAGCAAGATTTACTCTTACAAATACGCAATTAGCAAAAGGGAATCACTTAATTTCTAACACAAAAGATTTATTTCACATGGGATATATTAACTATACTGGTCCAGGTGCTATGTATGGTTATTTTTCTGATTTTGAAAACATGGTAGTATCGGTCGTTGCAATTAAGTCGAATACCGATACCGTTGTTGCATGTACAGGCGAACCACTTCAACTTCGTGTTGATGGAGGTGTGAACTACCTTTGGAGTGGTAAAAATATAGCAACAAATGCAGATGCTTCGGTTTATTTAAGTAGCAAAACGATATATAATCCTTTAGTTTTGGGAACTATTCCAACTGGCGATTATACATATACAGTAAGCGTAACAAGTGCTTGTAACGGACCAGCTGTAACTAAGACTGTTAAGGTTAAAGTTGTTCAATCTCCATCACCACAAACTAAATCGGCAAATATTTGTGAATCGAGTGTGGGAAGTGGTTGTGTTTCTAATGTAAATCTAACAAGTTATTCAACTTTAATGACAAATAGCTGGCCAACAGGTGCAGTTACAGAATGGCAAAAAGACTCATATAATCAAATGGTTACGCTCGACAATTACGATGGCATTCGTGTTGTAAATTATGGAACACAAAATGCCAGAACGTTTAATATGGCCTTTCCCAATCCAATACCTACAAGTTCTGTAAATCCATCAGCAACAGTGCTAAAATTCGAAGTTGGAGGTGGTTCATCTGGAACATTAACATTAAACAGTCAAGCAAACTATCCATTCGACCTAAATAATGGTGCAATTTTCCAAATGAAGATAATGAATACTGTTTATAGTAGTTGGTCGGCTAATGCATTTCGTTCTGTAACAATGAAATTAAAAAACAATACCGATAGTGCTACTGTTACAACATCATTATCAAAATATGATAAATGGGAATTATTGACCTTTGATTTTTCTGCATTACCTAAAAAAGTTTATAATACAATGATTATAACTTTAAATGGTAAAGATTGGGAACAAGACGTATTTTATGTAGATGATATCCAAAAACAATTTAATTATCAAAAAACAACAATTAAAACTCCAACGGCCACAAACGTTTGTAGTCCAGAAAAAATTTATGCTTTAGTTGAAGATGCTAATGGATGCTCTGCAAATTCTGTATTAACTCCAGTTATTGCTGGAGGAACATTTGCCGTTGGAAATCCTTCAATTACTTTATGTCAAACGGGTACTAAAATTGGTGAAGCAACTGGGGTTAATTTCACAACATACACAACAAATATTACGAATAGTGTTGCCGGACTAAGTATTTTAGAATGGAATAAGACTTATACAAATTACGACAGTGTTTACGAGAATTTCGACAATATAACAGGCAAACTTATATGGAATACCCCCACTCTTATTGCAGCTTCAGGTACTGTTCCTATGAATATTGTTAAAACAATAAATAATGTAAAATCGCCCATTCAAAATACAAGCTCAAAAGTTGCTTCGGTGTATTATGGACAAGGAAATGGTTATTCTGTTTCGACTGATTTAGTAAACTCAATAGATTTATCTCAAGGATGGGTTTTTAATGTTATGGCATCTTACTGGACAGGACAATGGGGTAATGGAACATCAACACAATCAGTTTCAATGACACTTTCGGGAAGTTCAGGAACTGTTTCTGTTGGACCAATAAATATACATCATACAAGTTCAAATAACCAAGGAACAACCGATTCAAATCATATTTGGAATAATGTAGTATTTGATTTTACCTCATTTAAAACACAAAAAGGATTCGATAGAATAACCATTAATTATAATACCAGCAACTGGGCAACAGATTCGTTCTATTTCGATAATTTTCATAGAACAATGCAACCATTTCTCGCTAAAACAACTCCTCCAAATCAAACAGTTCAAAATGGAGACAAGGTTTATGCTATTGTAAAAGATGCCAGTGGTTGTTTGGTTAAATCGACAATAACATTTACCGTAAAAGATTGTGGACCTCCAGCAATTGACCAAACAGATACTATGTGTGAAGCTGTTTTAGGATCAGGAAATGTAACAGCAATAAATATAACGAATTATAATAATGCAATAAAAGGAAATGTAGCTGCAAATACCGTAACATGGTATTCGAATGCCACATTAACTACATTAGTTGGAACTCCAACCAACGTTACCGTAACCAATGGATTAATATATTATGCATTAGTAAAAGATCCTGGAAATGGCAAACAAGATACTGCTACATTAAAGTTCACAATCAAATCGTTACCAAACATTGTTTTTCCAACAATTGCGGCGGTTTGCGAAGGATCGTCAACATTTACCATAACAGGAACAACACCAACAGGTGGAACTTGGTCTGGTGGAACGTACATTACAGCAGCTGGAGTTTTCGATCCAATAAAAGCAACGGTTGGTGCAGCTAATTCAGTGACATATTCAGTTACAGTAAATGGTTGTTCAAGCACTAAAAATACAACCGTTACAGTCAATGCAAATCCAAACCCAACATTAGTTACTGCTGCCAAAGATCTACTATATTGTGGAACTGCTGGAGTTCCCGTTTCTGTATCAAATAACGTAGGTGCAACCTATGTTTGGACGAAGAATGGAACTGGAATTTCGGGAACTGCAAATGCACAATCAGCATTAACTTCGGGCACTTATGCGGTAACAGCAACATTAAATGGTTGTTCAAAATCGGTAACGAACATTGTCGTTTCTGGTCACGATATTCCTGATTATACAATAACCGGTGGTGGTAAATATTGTGATGACACCGTTACCATTCCTGGAGTTACAATTACATTAACCAAAGGCGATATGCCTTGGAATGTATATTACACAAATGGAACTACAAAATGGAATCAAACTGCTGTTGCAACGGCAACTTTTACCGTTCCTGTAGCTAATTTAAAACCAGGTACATACGTTCTCGATTCGTTAACAAATGCATATTGTAAAGCTATAGTAAAAGCAACATTAAATACCGTTTTAACAGAAGTAAAACGACCAAATACAAGCGTTACGACAACCGATTTTAGTTACTGTGGAACTGTTTCTGATGTTACGTTATCAGTTACCCCATTTACACCAACATCGTACGAATGGAAACGTGGAGCTACCATTGTTGGAACAAATAGTAATAGTTATGCAAATTCAACTCAAGGTACCTATTCAATAACCTTAACAAACGATATTTGTAAATCATCAATAAATAATATTATTGTTACCCAATACAACAAACCTACCTATACTTTTTCTGGTGGTGGAACATTTTGTCAGGGCAAAACAGTAAGTCCAATTTTGATTGCATTTACAGGAGCTCAACCATGGACAGTAACTTATAGAATTGATGGAACAGCATATCCAGTAACAGTAAATACGGCATCGTATACAGTTCCACAATTAACTGCTGGAAACTACGACATAAGTTCAATTTCTGACAATAATACTTGTGTTGGCGATATAAATGCAACCTCAACTGGAAGCGCATCAATAACAATAAACCCAAAACCAACTGTTAAGTTCAATTATGTTGACTCAATTTGTCAAACTTCATCAACAATAAATGTAACATCAAAAGTATCGCCAACTACAGGCGGAACTGGAGTTTATAGTGGTACTGGAATAAATGCTACAACAGGAATATTTACCCATACAGGTCCAAATAGCTATAATTTGATGTATACATTTACCGATGTAAATGGTTGCGTTGATTCTGCAAAACGTACCGTAAAAGTAAACGAGAATCCAATCACAACAATATCTCCCGACCCAGCTACGATTTGTGTTTCGACCAATTTAGTATTAGATGGCAATCCAACAAAAGGAACAATTCCTTATACACATTTATGGACAGATGCTTCGAGTATTACAACTACATCAAAAACAGCTCAGACAATTACAGTAAAAACTATTACACCAAATACTTATAATCTAGTTTACACTGTTACGGATAATAATGGATGTGTTGGTACAGACAATATTTCCGTAATGGTAAATGGGATGCCAACAATTGTAGCATCCGCATTACCTACTGCAGTTTGTATAGGAGCAACAACAACAATAAATGCTACTGGAGCGACCAGCTATGTTTGGAATCCAACAACGGTAGGATTAATTACACCAACAACGACAACAAGTTTTTATGTAACAGGAACCGATGCAAATGGTTGTAGTAATACAGCAACAACAACAATAATTGTAAATGCTTTACCAAATGTTGTAGCAACAGCAAGTGCAACGCCTATTTGTATAGGAAAACCTACAATAATAGCTGCAACAGGAGCATCAACGTATGTTTGGAATCCAACAACAGTAGGAATCGTAAACCCAACGACAAGCACCACTTATTACGTAACAGGAACAGATGGAAATGGATGTAAAGCAACATCGAATGTTGCAGTAACGGTCAATCAATTACCATCGATTGTTACTACGGCAAATCCAACATCTATTTGCACTGGAGCTCTATCGACTATTACTGTGACTGGAGGAACAATTTATGCTTGGGATAATCCTTTAGGCGCTGGAGCGAGTAAATCGGTAAGTCCATCAACAACAATATCCTATACCGTTACTGGTACCGATATAAATACTTGTGTAAATACATCAACAGTAAAAGTTACTGTTAATAATTTACCATCAATAACAGCAAGTCCAGTTACATCGATTTGTTATGGATTTGGAACAACAATTACAGCAAATGGTGGAACAAGTTATAATTGGAGTAATACTATTGGAACAGCTTCGCAAACAGTAAGTCCAACAATAACAACAACTTATTCTGTAACAGGAACCGATGCAAATAATTGTAAAAACACAGCATCGACCGTTATAACAGTAAATGCAATTCCAACGGTGCTTATTAGTTTACCTACCTTAAATACGAGTACAGGAAATTATTGTGTTAGTAATGTAACTCCGATTGCAATAACAACAAATCCAAGTTCGGTTGGAACAGTATTAGTAACCGGAACAGGAGTTGCAGGAACAACGCCCAATTACACATTTACACCATCGAATGCTGGTATTGGAGGGCCATATACTCTAACATTTAATTATACAGATGCAAATGGATGTAATAATAGCACAACTACTTCGGCAACAGTTTTTGCTTTACCAATAGTAGATTGGGCAGTAACAAATCCTACACTTGTTTGTAGTGATGGTAATGCTGTAAAAATTGATGTAATAACTTCGCCGATAGGTGGATTTGGAATATTTAATGCAATTCCTGGACTAAGTAAAATTAACGACAATCAAGCGAGTTTCGATCCTAAAACAGCAGGTGCATCGGGTATTAAATCGATTGGATATAGCTATACAGATTTAAATGGTTGTACTCAAACTGCAGTTCCCTCAAGTATCGAAGTATTTGATACACCAGAACCAACAATTCAATCAATTAGCACAATTTCGACTCCAATTCCAAGTTCGTTCTGTTTCGATGTTTCAAGTCAAGGTTTAACATTGGTAAAATGGTATCAAGATCCAAAGACAATTGTTGTTGGAACAGGAAATAGCTACTGCCCAGTAATTACTCATACTGGCACATCGCCCGATTCGCTTTTAGCTGGTACTTACAATTATTTATATTCAGAAACTATAAATGGTTGCGAAAGCCAAACAATTGCGGCTACAGCTATTGTTACTAATTGTCCCGCAAAAGCACCAATAGCTGGTGGCGATTCAAAACCTTGTACAAAAGCAAATTTAAGTACTGTAATTTCTGCAACAGCTCAAGGCTCTGGTTCGTTAGTTTGGTTTAGCACATCGAGCACAAAAACAATTGGTTTAGCAACTGGAACAACATTTACCCTAACTACAAATTCGGGAAGTACAAACATTGTTTATGTTGCAGAATGGGATAACATAAAAGCTTGCTTTGGACCAACGACTCCTGTTACATTAACAGTAAATCCATTGCCTACTCCAACAATTTCGGCATCGCCTTCATCTGTTTGTTATACTTCGGGAATTCAAACATTAAATGTATCTCATACTACTGGTGCCGTTTTAAAAGGAACTGGAGCAACATCATACAATACTTTTGATCCAACTTTAGGAGGTAAAACAGATGGAACATACAAATTAACCTATATTGTTACCGATGCAAACAATTGCGTTGACAGTGCAACCGTAAACATGACTGTTACATATGCCGATGTACCAGTTGAAGATGTTAAACAACCATATTTACTCCTAGATATTCCAAATAGTGGAACAACAAAACCAGAAGTCTGTGCAAAACCAGGTGCTGGATCTGGATTAGGAATTGAATGGGCAATCGATGCAGTATTCTCATCACCAATTGCAGGAGCAACAGGTTTATGTTACGATACTAAAGAAATGAACGTAATCACAAATAAAGCATATTATGTACGTCAAACTGAAAATGGTTGTAAATCTGATGCCATTGCAACGCACATTACAATAGTAAATTGTCCTTGGAAAGCTCCATCGAAAGTTGATGTAGCAAAATGCGAAAACGATGCAACGTTAACCTCAACAGTTCTTACAGCAAGTACCACAGAACCAACTCCATCGTGGCAATGGTATAACGACGATAAACTCTTAAGTCCAATTGCTGGAGCTACAGCATCGACCTATAATCCAGGAGGAAATACACCAGGATCGACTGACTACTATGTACGATTCGAACAAACAGAAATAAGTTCGGGAAAAACATGTTGGAGTCCAGCAACAAAAGTTACTAGAGTCGTATATCAAAAACCTGCTTTATCGATTGTTGCAACAAAAGACAGTGTTTGCTATACTTCGGGACTACAAACGGTAAAACTTAATCCATCAGGTGGAACATTAACTGGAATGGGTTCTATTGCACCGAACAATTTCGATCCTACTGCAGCAGGAAAAATCGATGGACAATACACTTTAACCTATGTTTATAGCGATGCAAACAGTTGTTCAAACACAACTACGCACGTAATGACAGTTACTTATGCAAATGCATTAGTCGAAGATGTTAAAATCTCTTATTTATTAATCCCAGTTCAAGTAGGAACAACAAGTCCCGATGTTTGTGCAAAACAAGGAACAATTGCTGGATCTGGATTAGGAATTGAATGGTCGAACGATTCACTCTATACAGCATCAATTGCTGGAGCAACTGGTTTATGTTATAACACAAACATAAAACAAGTAACAAGTAATCAAGCATTTTATGTTCGTCAAACCGAAAATGGTTGTAAAAGCGATGCTGTTGCAACTCACATAACAATTGTAGATTGTCCTTGGGCAGCACCTGGTAAAGTTGATGTTTCGAAATGCGAAAACGATGCTACTTTAGTAACGACTGTTTTATCGGCATCGACAACAGAACCAAGTCCATCGTGGCAATGGTATAAAGATGCTTTGGTATCGCAACCAATTGCAGGAGCGACAGCTTCGACATACAATCCAGGTGGAAACACTCCAGGTTCGACCGACTATTATGTACGTTTTAGTCAAACAGAACCAAGTTCGGGTGTTGCATGTTGGAGTCAACCAACCAAAGTAACTCGTAAAGTTAATCCAAAACCAATAATTGCAATCACAAATACAATAACTCATCTTTGTGTCGATAATGCTGCAATTACAATTACTACTTCAAGCAATGTAACAGGAACAGGTGTCTTTGCAGAAAGTTATTTAACAAATGTAAATAATTCGTATGCCACATTCGATCCACGTAAAGCTGCAATTGGAACAAATACCATTAATTACACATTTACCGATGGAAACGGCTGTATTTCAACTACAAGTCAAGCGATTATTGTTGATTCTACTGCACCACCAACAGTAAAACCATTATTCCAAGATATGGTTCATAATGCAGTTCCACAACTTATTGCAACCGGAACCAGTCTAAAATGGTATTCTATATTGCCAATAAAAAACAGCATTGGTTCTGGTACACCATTCCTCGATGCTTCGATTGCCGAAACAGATATTGTAAACTATAAAGATTACTGGGTTATACAAACCTTAAATGGTTGCGAAAGCCAACCATCGCATACACAAATGTTGGTAAATGCTTGTCCTGTTCCAATGCCTAATGTTGACATTAATGGATTTAAACGTTGTACCTACGACAATTCACCAGCTATTTCGGCAAGTTCAGGTTCAACATGGCCTTTACCCGAATCGGCAAAACATGGATATTACTGGTATACAAGTCAAACAGGAACTAGCGAAACCTATAAAGGAACAACATTCAGTCCATCGGTTAGCGGTCAAGTTGGCGTTCAAACATATTATGTAGCAGAATACGATTCACTTTACACCTGCTTTGGACCTCGACAAAGAGTAACATTTACCATTGTTCCCGTTGCAAAACCAGATGTTGTAGCAGTTGATCCAATTTGTTTTGGAGAAAGCAATAAAACATTTACCGTAAATACTCCTGTTGCTTTAAATAAATATGTTTGGTACGGAACTGCAGATACTTTAGCAGGTAAAATATCGATTGGAACATCATTTACTCCAACAGAAAAAACTGTAGGAATACATGATTATTGGGCAACAAGAATCGACGAGAATAATTGTCGAAGTGTTGTAACACCACTTTCGATAGAGATTAAACCAAAACCAGGTTTACCAACATTGACAAATGATGAATCTTGCGATATCATTGAAAACATTAAAACACTAACAGCAACTGGTGATGCAGGCTCTATTTTCGAATGGTATATAAACGACTCGTTACATTATAAAGCTACGAATCCAACATTAACTCCAACTATTACATCGACAACAACTTACTATGTTCGTCAAAATTTAAATAGTTGTAGAGGATGGTTTGCTCCAGTTATATACACAATTAAACCAAGACCAACTGCACCAATTGTTTCGAGCAAAGCTATTTGTTCGTACAACGATATTCCATCATTTGATGTTACTGCCACTGGAATTGTAAATTGGTATGGTCAAAATCAAGCATTAATTGGAAACGATAATCCTTATACACCAAGTACAAAAACATCGAGCGATTATTTCATAACACAAACATTAAAAGGTTGTGAAAGTCCACAAACAAAGATTCATTTCGAAGTTCATCCTATTGTTTCAAAACCAATTGTTATAGATAATATTCGTAAATGCGAAAATGCTGGAGCTCCAAGTGTAACAGTTACAACTGGCAAAAACATTAAATGGTATGAATCGAACGATACTACAACAACTGTTTTCAATGCAGGTCGAACTGTCTATAATTTCATAAACAAACCATATGGTGTATATCATATTTATGTTACACAAACCGATGCATTTAAATGTCAAAGCGAACCTTTAGATGCCGTTGCATATGTCGATAGCGTTCCTGTAAAACCAGTAATAAACGAACATTCTATTTCGATTTGTGCTTACGATGCTATTCCAACATTTACCAGTACAAATAACAATACCATTCAATGGTATATTAATGGAGTTACATCTGTTTCTGGGTCAAGTATTACACTAAATTCATCTCAAATAAAAGAAGGAGAAACAAAGAATTTAACAGTAAAAGTTACATCTACGAATTCTTGTGTTAGTTCAATGTCTGATGTTGTAAATATTACAATTAAACCTACACCAGCAATTCCAACATTTACAATTAAAGATGTTTGTACAAACGATAGTAACCAAATTATATTCACTAAGAAAACTGGATTATTTACCATAATCGATATTCCAGCTAAGCAATCGTGGAAGACAGATTCGATTGCAAAAATTCAAGCTTGGTATAACGATACAATTGGCGAAAGAACGTTTAGCATATATCAAACAATAAATGGCTGCGATAGCAGAACAACAACAGCAAAATTTATGGTTAGAAAAAGGCCAACACCGAAAATAGTTGGTCGTGATAGTCTTTGCGAGCGCACACTCACTGTCCCCTATAATGTTGCAGTAAAAAACCCAACAAACTCGTACAATTGGACAATAACAGGTGGTCGGACCTTATACAAAACAAGCGAATCGATTCAAGGCTATACACGTAATGTCGATTATATTGGAGTTGGAATCGACACAATAACAGTATACGAAGACAATGGATATTGTATTGGTAAAGGTATACTTCCTGTAAAAGTTGCTCCAGCACCTACTGCCGATTTCCGTTGGGAAATACCAGGAGGTTTATCGAAAGTGTACTTTGTAAACACATCGACACAAACAGATTTACCTGATGGTAAAAATGGCGAAACTATCGATTTAAAAGTATTCCGATGGAACTTTAATCGCGAAAACGATTTCCGAGATTCAATTCAATCGTTAGCTAGTTACGATAATAACGATGAAATAAAAATCCGCTATAATTATGGAAATCACGAAGCAAAACTGATTGCAATAAATAGCTTTGGTTGTAAAGATTCGATAACAAAGAAATTCTTTGTCGATTTAGCCGAAGGTTTATATTTCCCAAATTCGTTTATTCCAACAAGCATATCTCCTGGATTAAATTCATTTCTACCTAAAGGATTTAACTTAGAAACCTACGAATTGTGGATTTATGATGTTTGGGGTAATTTAATTTGGTATTCCGATAAACTTATAAATGGAAGTCCTGCCGAAGGATGGGATGGCAAATACAAAGGTGAAGTTTTAAAACTCGATTCTTATATTTGGAAATGCGAAGCTACCTTTAAAGATGGCCGTGAATTCGGCAACAAACATGGAAAGAAATACATAAAGTTTGGCAACGTACTTCTTCTAGAATAGACATATTTTGTTGTAAGATATTAGATATTAGTTATTAGTTTTAAGGTATACGTTTTATGACGAATTAACTTATATCTTATATCAAACATCTTATATTTTATATCTAATATCTAATATCTTATACCTATTATCTAACATCTATTTCCTACCTTTGCATAGAATTTTAAATGCAAATAACAATGAATGCACAACTTAACGAATTGTACAACACAATTTATCAAAATGAAGAAAATCAACAACCAATACAATTCATTTCGTTAGTTAACCCGGTAATCGATTCTATTATAAAAAATGATCTTTCGAGCAATTTAGATTTCCCTAAAGCCACTAAATTGCTTTGCGATTATGGTATTCATTTGGCGAATACAGGTAAATTCAAAAGCGCGATTGTATATTTAAACAAAGCAGCAGAACTCTTCGAAAACGATAAAAAAACAAAAGGAAAATCAATTTCACAAGCTCCTTTATACGAAACGATTCTATTGTATCGGGGTGTTGCATTTTTCAATATTCGCAAATTTAAATCGGCACGTATCGACCTTAAACGTTTGGCTGTAACTTTTCCAAATAACGTTAAATATAAAAACTGGTTCAACAAAACAGTTAATCGCGAAATGACAATGTACCAATTTGGTATAGTTCTGATGTTGGCTATTACTGCTGCAGTATATTTTTACACAAAAAACAGTCAAGGTTATGCAAATACAATTAGTTATTCGGTAATGGTTGGATGTATTGTTTGTGCTTTTGTGGTCGATATATTAAAGAGAAGAAGGAAAATGAAATAGGCAATATTGTAATGTACTTCACTTCCTATCGACAAATCAAATAAACAATTTAAAACCTTACATAATGGACATTATACAACTTTTAAACTGGCGTTATGCCACCAAAAGAATGACAGGCAAGAAAGTGCCTCAAGCAAAAGTCGACACAATTCTTGAATCTATTCGCCTAACGGCAAGTTCTATCGGATTACAACCTTATACAATCTATGTAATTGAAGATAAAGCTTTACTCGAACAGATTTTGCCTATTGCTAAAGGTCAACCACAAATGGTTGAATGTTCTCATTTAGTAGTATTTGCTGCTTGGAATAATTTAACCGAAGAAAGAATCGATGCATGGTTAAAAGACGTTGTTGATGCACGTGGAAACGTTGCAGAACGTACACAAAACTTTGCAGCATATTTAAAAGGAAAAGCTAAAAACGATCCAGAATCAGAAAATTTTAACTGGATAGCGAAACAATCGTACATAGCACTTGGAACTGCACTTATTGCAGCAGCTGCCGAAGAAGTCGATGCTACTCCAATGGAAGGTTTCGATTCGGCACAACTCGATGCACTTTTAAAACTCGAAGAAAAAGGCTTAAAATCTGTTTTGATTTTACCTCTTGGATATCGCGACGAAGCAAACGATTTTCTTTTAAATCAAAAGAAAGTAAGAAGAAGCGCTGCAGATTTTTTTGTACGAATATAATATTCAAAAAAAGAAAGGGCAAAATAACTTGCCCTTTCTACTATAAAATCTGAATATCTTCTAAAATTTCTTCCCCTATATGAAAGGCTTCCATATTTAGAGGAATCATTCCATGACTTCTTTTTGGTAAAGTTTTTTCGAGAGCTATTTTAATATATTGAGGATCGAGAGTTGGTATCTTTTTAATTAAAGCTCCTAAAACTATCATATTAAAAATCTTTATATTATTCAATTTCGTAGCTTCAACATAAGCTGGAATATGAAAAATATTAATATCCTTTCTCGAAGGTAAACTTACGAGTCCATTACTATCATAAAATAAAGAACCGCCTGGTTTTACAGCACTTTCAAATTTATTTAGTGATTGTTGGTTTAAAACAACTACAATATCGAATGTGCTAAGAATCGGAGAATTTATGCGCTCATCGCCAACAATAACAGAAACATTTGCTGTTCCACCACGCATTTCAGGACCATACGATGGCATCCAACAAACTTCCATTCCTTTTGTCATGGCTGCATAAGCAAGTATTTTACCCATAGACAAAACACCTTGACCACCAAATCCTGCTATTAAAATTTCAACATTCATTTTTCGTTTTCTTTGGGTTTATTCTTTGGGAACTTTAATATCGCCTAGCTTAAATACTGGCAACATATTTTCTTCGAGCCATTTGTTCGATTCTATTGGAGTCATTTTCCAACCTGAATTACAGTTCGAAACTATTTCTACTATCGTTGTTCCTCTATTAAGTTTTTGATATTCGAAAGCCTTTTTAATGGCAGTTTTACACTTACGGACTAAATTAGGAGTATGAACAGCTTGGCGCGTAACATAATAGGTACCTTCAAGATGTGCCAATAACTCAGTAATATTTAAAGGAAACCCTTCTGTTAAGGGATCTCTACCTGCTGGTGAAGTAGACGATTTCATACCTTTTAGAGTTGTTGGTGCCATCTGACCACCAGTCATCCCATAAATACCATTATTTATAAAAATGATGGTAATATTTTCACCTCTATTACAAGCATGAATCGTTTCTCCTGTACCAATCGCAGCTAAATCGCCATCTCCTTGATAGGTAAAAACATATTTCTCGGGCATTGTTCTTTTAATTCCGGTTGCAACTGCTGGTGCACGTCCATGCGCAGCTTGTTGCATATCGATATCAAGAAAATCGTAAGCAACAACCGAACATCCAACTGGTGCTATACCAATTACATCACCTTGAATATCGAGTTCTTCGATAATTTCCATTAATAGACGATGAACAACTCCGTGTCCACAGCCAGGGCAATATGATAAAGTAGTGTCAACGAGGTTTTTTGTTTTCTTAAAAACAACATTTTCTTCCTTTACAATTTCCAAACGTAGTTCATCAATTGTCATCTCTTTATTTTTTTAGTAACAATGATTTAAAATTTTCTAACACTTCGGTTGGCGAACAAACTGCTCCACCCATTCTACCGTAATGTTCAACAGGCACTTTGCCATTTACTGCTAAACGGACATCTTCAACCATTTGCCCAGCACTTAATTCAACAGCTAACATCCCTTTTACTTGCAATGCTAATTGATTAAGTCTAACAGATGGAAAAGGCCAAAGAGTTATAGGACGCAGCATTCCTAGTTTTATTCCTTCGGCACGTGCTAATTCAATAACTTTCATACTAATACGAGCACTAATACCATAAGCGACTAAAATATAATCAGCATCTTCAGTTTGAATTTCTTCAAAACGAACTTCATTTTGAGTAATACTTTTATACTTTGTTTGAAGGTCAATATTCTTTTGCTCCATTACATCTGTTTTCAAAAACAACGATGTAATATAATTGCGCTCTCTATCTTTTGTTTTTCCTGTTGTAGCCCAAGGTAATATTTGGGTTGAACGTGGTTTTTGTTCTGAAACAAATACTTTTTCCATCATTTGTCCCATTGCTCCATCAGATAACATCATAACTGGAATACGATATTTGAAAGCTAAATCATACGACAATCCAACAAAATCGTATTGCTCTTGAACCGAAGATGGCGCAAGTACAATTAATTTATAATCGCCATGTCCACCACCTTTTACAGCCTGAAAATAATCGGCTTGCGATGGCTGAATTGTACCTAAACCGGGTCCACCTCGTACAACATTTACTATTAAACATGGTAATTCTGCACAAGCTAAAAACGAAATTCCTTCTTGCTTTAAGCTAATTCCTGGACTCGATGATGATGTCATAGCTTTTTTACCGCAAGCAGCAGCACCATAAACCATATTTATGGCAGCAGTCTCACTTTCAGCCTGTAATACAACCATACCTGTTCTTTCAATAGGATTTTCGAGTGCTAGGTATTCAATTATTTCCGATTGTGGAGTAATGGGATAACCGAAGTAAGCATCAACACCACAACGAATTGCAGCTTCAGCTATTGCTTCATTACCTTTCATTAATCTCATTTCTCTTTCCATAGATTTTCTATTTCGACAAATTATGCAGTTGGATTTTGTTTAAGTCGATATACAGTTATAACAGCATCAGGACATACCATAGCACAATTTGTACAACCTGTACAAGCCTCTGGATTAATCATTTCTGAATGATAGTAACCTTTCCCATTAACTTTCTTAGACATTCCTAACACTTGTTGTGGACAAGCAACGGTGCATAATTGACATCCCTTACAAGCCTCACTGTCTATATCTACTAGACCTCTTGCTTTTGCCATTTTTTGTGGATATTATCGATTCAATAATTAGAATCGAAATTCATGAAAACAAATATACAGTATAATGAAATAGGTTAGACATTTTAGTTTTCAATAAACAACCGAGAAACTATGTACAATACTTAATTGTTATATGTATCACCGTAATAATATCGTTTCATTTTATTAATAATAAAACACTTATATTTATAATCACAAATATTAGTATGTTAATATCCTTTTGATAATTTTAAATTTTCTACGTCTATACACGTAGTGAAAACTAAAAGTAATAAGATATTTTTGCAACTAATTTAGTCGGTTAAAGTAAAAGGCATATTAAATAGTTATACACAAGTTATAAGAAAGTAACAGTCTGTATTTCTGATTATTAATCAATCAAAATAAATATTATTTAACATAAACAATAAACAGCATTTTGGTAATGCACTTTTTTTAGATAATTTTAGACTTAAAATATACAATACCTATGGCACTTAATGATAGAGATTTAAAGCAATGCGAGTCGATTGGAACGAATCTTAATGAAGTAAATAAGCAATTAGATCGCTTCAAAAAAGGTTTTCCAACACTTCAAACTATAAAAGCAGCAATACTAAATGATGGTATCATTATAGTTGACGAAAAAAAGATTTCGAAATTTATAAATCGATATAATTCTGGAGTTAAAGATCTTCACATATCAAAATTTGTTCCTGCTTCGGGAGCAGCAACTCGAATGTTCAAAATGCCATTCGAATTTATGGAGTGGTATGATGGGAGTAATGAGTCTTACGAAAAATTCTTACAAGACAAATCATTCTATTCACCTTATTCTTTCATAGCAAATATTCATCACTTTGCATTTATTGAAGATATTAAACTAATGCTCCGCAATTACAGCGACACCTTCGATATATTACTTCAACAAAAGAAATATCACGTTATACTTAGAACCTTATTAACTGACGATGGTTTAGGATATGGAAACCTTCCTAAAGGATTATTAAAATTCCATAAATATAAAGTTTATTCTCGAACAGCGGTCGAAGAACATGTTGTAGAAGGAGCAATGCATTGTATAAACAAAAGCAAAGAAGTTGACATTCATTTTACAATCTCGCCCGATTTCATGGATGAATTCCAATGCCATATTGAGGAAGTTAAAAAGACTTATGAGCCTAAATATAATGTAAAATACAAAACAACATATTCTGTTCAAAAGACATCAACAAATACTATTGCCGTTGATGAAAATAACGAACCGATTAGAGACAGTAAAGGTGAATTACTTTTCCGTCCAGGTGGACACGGTGCACTAATTGAAAACTTAAATGCAATTGACAGCGACATCATTTTCATTAAAAACATTGACAATGTTGTAGCAGATAGATTTAAAGAACAAACCATTACCTATAAAAAACTTATAGGTGGAATCCTTTTGACAGTACAAGAAGATGCATTTTACTATGCTAAGAAACTTTCGAAAAAAACTAAAATTGCAAATTGGAGAAAACGCAGAATAGTTCGATTCTTAAAAGAACAACTTAATGTTATAATGCCAGAAGCTTTTGAAAGTTGGACACCAGAACAACAAAGAGATTTTCTATTTAAAATAGTAAATCGTCCAATTAGAGTTTGTGGAATGGTTAAAAACGAAGGCGAACCTGGTGGTGGTCCATTCTGGGTAAAAGCAGAAGATGGCTCTATATCTCTTCAAATTATTGAGAAAGCACAATTCGATGAGAATAACTCCGCTCAAATGGAAATGCTTAAAAACTCTACTCATTTCAATCCAGTTGACATAGTTTGTTCTGTTAAAGATTTCCAAGGTAATAAATTTAATTTAATGGATTTCATCGATGAAAATGCTGGAATTATTACGACAAAATCAAAAAATGGAAAAGCTTTAAAAGCAATAGAATTACCTGGATTATGGAATGGTGCTATGGCAAATTGGAATACAATTTTCGTTGAAGTACCATTAGTTACCTTTAATCCCGTTAAAGAAATAAACGACTTATTAAGAGAAGAACATCAAGATATTCCAATTAAACTTAAAGAAGTGTAACCGACTTTAAAAAAAGCGATGAACGAAGACGAAGACGATATTTTCCTTACAATTGATGAGCAAAAAGACATCATAAATAGATGTGAAAGAATGTTCATTATGCAAACAGAGTTATACTTTGATATTCATGAGTATGAGTTTGCTATCGACTTCTTCATGGACCAACCTGAAATAGAAAAAGCTTTTACTCTAGTTCTTGTTGCATCAAAACAACATCCTTTATCAACTGAAATTAAAATTAGAAAAGCAAAAGTTTATTTAAGTAAAGGGAAAGCACAAAAAGCTTTAGAAATAATTGAATCTATAAGCCATTTGGATAATGAAAGACACGAAATCGATTCAATAAAAGGGTTTTGCTACCTCGAATTAGATAATATTAAAGATGCTGAATTTCATTTTGACAAAGCTATTATTTCGGCTATTGACGATTTAGACATCTCATATTATATTGCTACAAATCTCATAAACAAAGAACAATTTTCATTAGCAATTAAATATCTTGAACAAACTTTTTTAGTTGATAATACCAATCCGTTCGCAATTTACGACTTAGCATTTTGTTACGAAAAGACAGATCAACTTGATATGAGTATCCTTTTCTATACAAAATTCATAGATATTGATCCTTATTCAGATAATGCATGGTATAATCTTGGTATTCTTTACAATAGAATGGAAGAATACCAAGATGCTATTTCATCTTTCGATTATGCTTTAGCTATTAACGAGAAGAATGCGATGGCTTTATTTAACAAAGCAAATACCTATGCAAACTGGGGACAATACGAAACCGCAATTGAACTATACAACGAATTTTTGAACTTCGAAAAAAATAATGTTGTAGCACTTTATTATATTGGAGAATGTTTAGAAAAGTTAGAACGTTATGACGAAGCAAAAACATACTATCTCGATACACTAAAAATTGATGCATCGTTTTCTGAAGCATGGCATGGTTTAGGTGTTGTTGCCTTTTACGAACAAAATTTGATTGAAGCTTGTCAATTAACTGAAAAAGCAATTGAACTCGATACAGACAACCCTGAATTTTGGTTTAGTTTTGGAAACATAAATAAATCAATAGAAGGAAACGAGCAAAAAGCTCTTTACTGTTATAAAAGAGCAACGGAATTAGAACCATACGATGCCGAATTTTGGTTAAATTACGCCGAAATGGAAAAGATTACAAGTAATACAGAGAAAGCTGCAAAAACGCTCGAAAACGCATACAATATTCTCGAAGATGATGCCGAATTAGACTTTGTTCTTTCTGCTTATTACTATGAATTAGGAAATAAAATTCGTTCAATTGAATTGTTTAATAAAGCAAGAGGTTTAGATGTTGAAATGGCAACAGCATTTTTCTCAAATTGCAATTTAAAAGACGAAGATAAAAAAATATATACCACAATTATTACCCATTAATTCCAAACAATGAACTACCCACTTTCTCAGATTCCTGACCGCACAGAAAAACCTCGTACAATAGGCGTAACAATGGTTATGGATAAAGGTTTAGGTTTACGTGAAGCTGCTGATTTAGCTGAAATTGGAACTGACTTTGTCGATTTCATAAAACTAGGTTTTGGTACGGCTTTACTTACGACTAAATTAGAGGAAAAACTATCAATCTACAGACAAAATAATATAATTCCATATTTTGGTGGAACATTATTCGAGGCTTTTATTGCTCGAAATGATTTTGATGGTTATAGATCATTTGTAAATAAACATAAATTAAGTCACGTTGAAGTTTCTGATGGTTCTTTAGAAATGGAATCGGATATTAAACTAGAATATATACAAACTTTAGCAAAAGATTTTACCGTATTATCAGAGGTTGGTTCTAAAAAAGCTGATGTCGTATATACTTTAGAAGAATGGGGTAAAATGATGAAAAGCGAACTCGAAGCAGGTTCTGTAATGGTAATTGCCGAGGCTCGCGAAAGTGGCAATATTGGAATTTATAATGCTGATGGTTCAGCAAACAAAGCTCTCATAAATGGAATTATAAGAGAGATCGATATAAATAAAATACTATGGGAAGCTCCACATAAAGCACAACAAACGATGTTTATAAAATTGCTTGGTCCAAATGTTAGCTTAGGAAACATTGCAACAAACGAGGTTCTTTCTTTAGAAACCTTAAGAAGAGGTTTACGTGGAGATACCTTTTCTGATTTTCTTTCGTAATGATAATATAATTACAAAAGTTTAATCGTAGAAGTTTAAAATTCAAAGATTAATAGATTATATCAACAATCACTGTTAATATTAAAAAAACACGATACGTAATTTTACACTCAAAATATTTGCTTATTCCAAACATTTAAGTATTTTTGCTTAACAAATTAATTATTACTAACAATTAAAAAACAAAATTATGAAAAAAGGATTATTATTTATTTTAGGAGTTGCATTTATTGCTTCAATGGGTTTCACATCATGTAAAAAAGATTATACTTGTACTTGTACAGTAGAATTCTTCGGAGTATCTAGCTCTGCATCAACAGTTATACATGACACTAAGAAAAATGCAAAAGATGCTTGTGAAGTATCTAGCTATTGCAAAATTGAGTAATTCTCAAAACAAAAAATACAAAAAAGGATGTTTTAACGACATCCTTTTTTTTTGATATTTAACTTTACTTTAATCAACCAAAAATTATGAAAAAAGGATTACTATTTATATTAGGCGCAGCATTTATTGCATCAATGAGTTTTACATCATGTAAAAAAGATTATACTTGTTCTTGTACAACAAAATTTGAATTTTTTGGAACGACAACTAGTACATCAGCTTCTACAATTATTCATGACACAAAAAGCAAAGCTAAAACTGCTTGTGAAGGAACTAGCGTTGAAACGTCTTATGGATCTACAACTTGTGAAATAAAATAACAAACTCATTACACAACAAAAGTCCGATACAATCAATAATTCGTATCGGACTTTTGTCTTTAATCTTAGACTTATTCTATGATAATAACTGCTTTACTTTCTCAGAAATAGCTTTTCCATCTGTTTTACCAGTCAGCTTTTTCGAAGCAGCTCCTATAACTTTCCCCATTTCCTTTATCGTAGCTCCCATTTCCGCAATAATTGCTTTAATTTCAGCTGTTAATTCTTCATCACTTAATTGTTGAGGTAGGTATATTGAAATCACATTAGCTTCTACAACCTCCTTCTCGGCTAAATCTGGTCTATTTTGAGAAGAATATTCTGTTGCAGAATCACGACGTTGTTTAACAAGACGTTGAACTATTTTTAATTCTTCATCATTAGATAAAACATAATCAGCACTTTTTTCTGAACGAGCTAAAAGAAAGCCTGTTTTCAAAGCACGTAACGCTTCTAATTTCTCCTTTTCTCTATTTAACATTGCCTTTTTAAGATCTTCTGTAACTTGTTCGAATAGTGTCATAATTATAGCTTTTAAAATTCATAACGTAAATGTAGAAAAAAATGGACTATAAATGGAATAGACAATGAAATTAATATAATAGATCTATTTTACTTCCCTTTTATTCCAATCAATTTTCTAATCTCACTCAATTTATTAAGTGCTTCTATTGGAGTAATATTATTAATATCAAGATTTTTTATTTCATCTTTTATTTGTTCAAGAACGGGATCATCGAGTTGGAAAATACTCAATTGATAACCAGAACGATGATTTGCAATATCTGCTACTGATTTTGAAGGAACTTCTGTTTTGTGTGATTTTTCTAGATCTGCAAGTATTTCGTTTGCTCGATTTACAACACTTTGTGGCATACCTGCCATTTTTGCAACATGAATACCAAAACTATGTTCGCTACCACCTCGCACAAATTTACGCAAGAAAATTACTTTATTATTTAATTCTTTAATAGTGATATTAAAATTTTTAACACGACCAAATGAATTTTCCATTTCATTCAACTCGTGATAATGTGTAGCAAACATTGTTTTAGGTCGAACTGTTGGATGTTCGTGCAAATATTCAACAATTGCCCAAGCGATAGAAATTCCGTCATAAGTACTTGTTCCACGTCCTAGCTCATCAAGTAAAATAAGGCTACGATTTGTAATATTATTTAAAATACTTGCCGCTTCAGTCATTTCTACCATAAAGGTAGACTCGCCTTGAGAAATATTATCAGAAGCCCCTACCCTTGTAAATATTTTATCTACAACACCAATTTTAGCTGCCTTAGCTGGAACAAAACATCCACATTGCGACATTAAAGTAATAAGAGCAACTTGACGCAATAGAGCAGATTTTCCAGCCATATTTGGTCCAGTTATAATAATTATTTGCTGTTTTTCACAATCGAGATAGACATCATTAGGAATATATGGTTCACCAATCGGCAAAACGGTTTCGATTACTGGATGACGACCATCTTTTATATCTAATTCTAACGAGTCAGTAACAAGTGGTTTACAATAATTATTTTCGTACGATACTTTAGTAAACGACAACAAACAGTCAAGTTGTGCAATAAGGTTTGCATTTAATTGTATTGCCTCAATATATTCGGCTAAACTTGAAACCAGGATATTAAAAATTCTTGTCTCAATTGCTAAAATCTTTTCTTCTGCACCAAGTATTTTCGATTCGTATTCTTTTAACTCTTGAGTAATATATCTTTCAGCATCTACAAGGGTTTGCTTACGAATCCACTCTTCGGGAACTCTGTCTTTATATGTATTGCGAACTTCTATATAATAGCCAAATACATTATTAAACGAAACCTTTAACTTAATTCCAGTACGTTCTTCTTCGCGTTGTTGTATTTTTAGAAGAAAGTCTTTGCCTGCAAATGCAATTTGTCGTAATTCATCAAGGTCAGAATCAACGCCATCATTAATTACACCGCCTTTTGAAATAATATTCGAGGTGTCAAGTCGAATTTCGCGTTCTATCCTATCACTAATAGCTTTACAAGAATTTAATCTATCGCCTATTTGCAACAGAAACTGATTATTAGTAGCCAAACATTTTTGTTTGATAGGATCAATTGCTTCGAGGGCTAAACGCAATTGAACTATTTCTCGTGGCATAATTCGTTGAGCAGCAACTCTCGATATAACACGTTCCAAATCACAAATTTGCTTAATGTTATCAGTAATATCCGTCGATATTTGCTCTTCTTTCAGCATATATTCCACCACTGATAAGCGATTATTTATTGCAACCACATCTTTCAATGGTAGAGCAATCCAACGTTTCAACATACGCGAACCCATTGGTGTAATCGTTTTATCTAAAACTTCAACCAACGACTTACCTCCTTCGTTTACAGTACCATAAAGCTCAAGATTACGAGCAGTAAATCGATCTAACCAAACATGATTTCCTTCCTCGATACGTGAGATAGAACGAATATGATCAATTTGTTTATGTTCGGTTAAATCGAGGTAATGTAAAATGGCACCTGCTGCAGTTATTCCATATGGCATTGCATGAACACCAAAACCTTTAAGAGTTGTCGTTTCGAAATGTTTCATCAAACGTTCGCTGGCAGCTTCTTCTTTAAAGGCCCAATCGTCGAATTTAAAGGTGTAATATTTCGATGAAAATTGTTCGGTAAACTGTGTTTCTTTGCTTCGTTCAAACAATACTTCTTTGGGTTGAAAATTAGAAAGTAATTTATCGATATAATCAATTGTTCCTTCAGCGCAAAGGAATTCACCAGTTGAAATATCAAGAAATGCTACTCCAACAATTTTCTTATCGAAATGTACGCAAGCAAGGAAATTATTTTCTTTATTTTGAAGAATTGTATCGTTAAATGCAACTCCTGGAGTAACAAGTTCAGTAACACCTCGACGTACCAATTTCTTTGTTTGCGATGGATCTTCGAGTTGTTCGCAAATAGCTACACGCTGACCAGCACGAACAAGTTTTGGCAAATAAGTATCAAGAGAATGATAGGGAAACCCAGCAAGTTCAATGTATTGAGCAGCTCCATTGGCTCGACGAGTTAAGGTTATTCCCAAAATCTTAGAAGTGAGAATTGCGTCGTCAGAAAAGGTTTCGTAAAAGTCGCCAACTCTAAAAAGCAAAATCGCGTCGGGATGTTTCGACTTGATTTGCATATATTGCTTCATTAAGGGAGTTTCGACAATTGCAGCTTTGCTCAACGTATTACTTTTTTAATTTGAACAAAAATACATTTAAAGAATTGGAGTTTGCTAGATTAGAACTGTTTTTGGCAAACATTTTTTCAACAAAAAATTATTGTAAATGTTTCCAGCCTGATGCGCCGCTATAATACCATATAAGTTTTGTATTTATATCGTAAACCACTTCACCTTCTATAGGTGTTACATAGGTCGAAAGATTAACATATGTAGCAGGAGCAGTTCCTGCTGCTGTATAATTTAAAATTGCAGGAACACTTCCTACGAAAGTCCAAATTGGTGCAGAAGGAATTCCAGCATTATACATAAATTTCTTTTTATCGCTGTTGTATATAAGTAAACCATTTGCAGGATTTGGTATTACTCCAGCAGCATTATTTGTTATATCAGCATCGACAAAAATTGGTATAATTACACCCGTATTATTGTTTTGAGAAACAACATCTAATTCTGCATTTGCATTTGGAGCAATTGCTGATGCTGGCTCAGTCGTGACTCCTATTTGAGCAAAACTTGCAAAACAAATGAAACTAAATAATAACAATAAATATGTTTTCATATATTGTAAAATTAAATTATAACGGAGGAGTAGCAGTTATACCAATCTGAACCCAAGTTAAAGTCGCTGCATTATACACGTATAAATGTTTATCTGTAGTGTTAAAATAAAGTTCGCCATCGTGAGTTCCTGTTGGAGCTGCTAAACTTGAAGGAGTTTGACCCATTCTATCCCAAGTTGTGCCGTTATAAAACTCAAAAGCATTATCATTAGTATTATAAATCATAACACCAATATCGGGAGATGCCATTGAATACATTTGAACAGCTGTTAATCTTGGTATTAGCATTCCTTTATTTCCAGTTGTTGGATTTGTATAAACTCTTAATTCAGCTGAAGGCTCTATTAGAGTTGATAGTACAACAGAATTATCGCTCGTAATTACAACTTGTGCAAACGATGATACTGAAAAAAGTAACAATAAATATGTAAATATATTTTTCATGTTAATTATGATTTAATTCGTGCCAAGCTGAATCGTACCAAATCCATAGAGTATGTGATGTGAGATTATACCGAATCTCACCTGTATAATATCCATTACTAGAACTTAAAACGGTTTGTGTTTGACGTAATGGAGCACCTACAAATTTCCATGCCGTTGCAGTAGCATCATAATACATAAATCGATTATGGGTTGTGTTATAAAACATCATACCACCAACTTTAGCTATTGTTGATGTGTCAGCTAATGCTGGAAGTAAAACGCCTTTTGAAGTTGAATAAACTTGTAATTCAGCTGTGTTTTTTATTGTTGGTAAAGGAGCTGTTTCCGAAATTAATACTCCTGGTGTTGATGTGCCAGAGGGTATCAATAATTTGAAATACTGATCTTTATTATTGCTAAATGTGTTGTTATAGGTTAAATATGTTCCATCAGAATTACCATATATACCATTAACGTTTGTTGTAAATGCGGCATCATCTGCAATAAGTAATATTGGAGCTGTAGCTAATGGAATTGCAAATTGCAGATAAACTTGTTGTTTAAAATTCGAAGCTGTGATTTTATAAACTCTATTTCCGCTATTAGCAGCGTTACCATTATGTCCCCAAATTAAATAGCTTCTATTTGCTTTAATATCGGTAGTAATTGACTTTTGACTATATTGACTGTTCACAATTGCTGCGGTAGAAATAGTCAATTCAGCTCCAGTATTAACGCTTTTTGATTTACGCTGATGTAAGATATTCATATCTTCTCTTGCCAATCCGGCTATATCATTAGCAAAAGGAGCATCAATTGCTCTAACAATGTTACCAACATAATCTCTATATGCATGTGGTAATGTAATGCCATATTTTAATGCCAAAAATGATTGCGTTGCTTCTTGAATAGTACTCGAAACACAATTTGCATACACTATAATATCTCCAACGGTTCCTTCATAGTCAAATGTATTTGCTGTTGTTGATGACCATCCTAATGTAAACGGCCCATTGGTTGCCGTTGCTGGTGATGCTTCATTTATTTCAGCCGAAGTTAATTGAGTCAGCGTAACAGTTGATGGACTGGAAGCAGATGTTCCATCAATAAACATTGATTGAGTACCACTCCACGCTGTTGTTGTTGATAACAAGGTTGGTTTTGTTGTTCTACCATGAGCTGCTACAGTATTAGTATTTCCACCTGGTGTTGTCGCCGTGTATATATAAGCACTTTGAGCGCTATATGCCAATCCATAACCTTTAGTGGGACGTAAGCCAAAATCAACGATTGCGGGTGTTCCTGTTGAGCCTGATGCTGGTACAGAAACTGCAAACATAGAAATCCCCCCACCTGCACCTGGATTACATTCCAAATTATGTGTGTTTAAATCTAAGTGTTTTTCTCCACTTGAAAAACTCACAACCGGATTAAAGTTTAAGTTATCGGTTGCATTATTTTTTAATGTAGGCTGATAGCTTGGTGTAGATTGTGACATATAAAAACCATAAGTATTGGCTAAGTCAAACCATCGTTTTATCAACTGACCATCGCTACCTAAGCCATAACCAATAAAATCAGGAGCTAACCAAATTCTTCGTCCGGGAGTAATTGTTTGAACGGTAGATTGTCCAGAAAACCACGCTGCACATGCAGAACCAGAACAGTTACCTGCTCCACCGAATCCAGCTAATGCATTATAATATACATTACCCGGTGTATTAAGATTTGAACAACCTGGACACGTATTTCCTAAAATAGTAAATGTATTCAATACAATCATTGTTCCTGGTTGAGAGATAGCATAATTTATGCCAGCACTATTTACGCTTGCATTTGCAGCTAAGGTTAAATGTGTGTCGTCAGAAATTGATGTTACAGTTCCCAGTACAAAACAATCGCTTTGACGAGTAATTACAGATCCAACTGCAATGTCATTGGTAAATAAAGTTCCATTTCCGGTAACTGTGGTTGATGCATTAGAAGTTGATATAGTGCCTGTTAAGCTTGCTGAACAAGTTTCGTTAATAAAGCCACCGGCCGTTTCATCAAGTTTAAAATCGTTAACTTCAATTAATCCATAGTTTGTAAAAGTACTAGAAGTTTGAATTGTTAATGTTCCGAACAAAAAGAATTTACCGGTAGCGTAATTATAGAAATTCGTTTTACCAAAAGTAGAAGACTGGTCGATAGTAACAATACCGCTGTTATAAATTTTAATATTAGAACCTGCAGCCGAAATATTTCCGTGAACAAGCAACACTCCTGTTGTACTGTTGGTCAAATTCATTTGATCTGCTGACAAATTTCCATTCATTTCTACATAACCCGAATTATTAAATGTTATTGGTTTAGTATTGTCACCAGTAACATTACCTCCAACAGTTAAAGTTCCTCCGGTATTTACATTAAATATTGGCCCACCACCTGAATTTGAATTAAATCCTAAATTCCCAGAGATATTTAACGTACCTCCATTATTTACCGTAATATTTGAATTATTCTGTACATTTAAATTTCCGGTAAAAGACAAAGTACCGTTTACTGTTATTGAGTTGGTTGTAGTAAAGGAAGATGATGATGATACAGTTACTCCTGATGCAATAGTAATAACTTCACTACTTTTTACAGGAACGTTACCAACACGATAAGCTCCACCAAAATAACCACCTTGTGCAATAGTAGCAAGCGTTAAATTTAAATTATCGGTTATTGAAGCTATTACAGCAATGTAGGTATTATTAGATTGATATAGGGTTAAACCGCTCTCGAACACCGAAAAACTGGTACCAACTCCAGTCACCGGTGTAGCCCAGTTATAACTTATTGTTCCGGTTTGGGTAATTCCAATACCGGTAAAAAATTGTCCACTATAAGTAGCTGTTGCATTGGTTGCAAATGTTATTGATATTGCACTACCAATTGCATTTACTGTTCCTAAATATGTTCCCGTAGATGTATAAAGCATATCTCCTACATTGACTTCAGTAGTAAAAATAGTACCTGTACCAGTACCAGCGGTTGTTCCATTGGTTGAAATGGTGCCAGTATTATAAAAAACACATTGTCCGTTACAGCTTTCTGTTGTGTATGCCGCTGGTGAATTAGATGCTAACGTTAATGAGGTTGCACTACCAATTACGCTAATTGTTCCAATATAAACACCTGTCGACGAGTATAACTTATCTCCTACTTTAAATTCGGTATTAAATGATGTTCCTACTCCTGTTACAGTTGTTGAACCTGAGGCAACTGTAATGGTTCCGGTTTTTGAAACAGCCCAGGTTGATTGTGCATTCCAATCGCCACTTTGCACAGCAATATATGACACACCATAACTACAATAAACAAAGAATAGCGCAAAAAATATAATTATCTGTCTTTTCATTTCCTCTATTTTTCAAACTTAACTGTGTATACCGAATGCGCTCATCTTTTGTTGCAAAAGAACTCAAAGAATTTGGATTTAAATATTTGGATATAAAATTACAAATATTCTAAATAGAAATAGCAATGTTAGAAACAAAAAGTAATGAACCTCCTAATTCTAGAAAATAATACCTGAATTAAATGAAAAATAGCTAGCTAATCAATATTTGATGATTTTTCTATACTAATGGAATTTTGTTTTATAATTATAAAGGATTGGTATACATTTATTTATTAAATGTATATGAAGAACTATTATTTTGGACGTTAAACATTCGTAACTATTATTGCTATATGCCTAATATTTGACAATGATGTTCATTATAAACCTAATTCTTAGATTATTTTTCAACCGTTCCAAAGAATTTTAGAATAGTTAACGATTCTTTTGCATTGCTTGTTACATTAACCGATTTTGAAAAATTCCCAAGATTTTTTGCATCAAAAGAAACTTTTACTATTCCTTTTTGACCAGGCATTATTGGCGATTTAGTATAATCAGAAGTTGTACAATTACATGCTGGCTCAACTTTTACAAGAAGTAAAGGAGCATTTCCAATATTTGTAACTTCAAATTCAACTGTTACCGGTTTTTTCTGTTTTATTTTACCGAAATCGAAATCGTCTTTCGACCATTTAAGTACAGGAGCTTTAAGATCAGAACTTTCCAATTTTCCACCACCAAACTGCGCAAACATTGTAATTGAAGTAAAAATTGATGCTGTTAAAAGAATAATAAAACGTTTCATAAGAGTAGATTTAAAGTTTTTTTCAGTTATACAATTTTGAAACCAAACGAAATTTAAATAGAAATATTTTAACTACAAAACAGAAATATTTTCTTGAACAGCTTTAAGTTTATCCATAGTAATTTGACCTGGTGCAGTAGCCGAAGTTTCGTCGAGCGAAGCAAATGTAAATGGAGAACCTAAAAATGGTGAAATAACTCGAGTTATTTTCCCTAAGTATCCCATACCCAAGACTACTACTTTTCTATTTGTGTCATAAAGAGATATAAGTCGAGCATTATCCTGTGTTGTATTAACCATTGTTGCTATTTTAGCAATATCGGCACCTAAATTATAACATGTTTTTATTATTGTTGAAAGTTCAGAAGTCGAAGGGGTTAATTCAAAATTATGATATGAAATAATCACAACGGTCTCATGTTGTTTTGCAAATAGAACCATTTCTTCTGTAAATTCGGGCTTACTTTCAATTTCAATATCAACATAAGCTGCACCCGATAAAATAGCAGTTTTAAGCAAATCCATTCTTTGTTTGTCGGTATGATTATCGGGACGGCAGGTTGCTATTAACTTTTTAGTTGATTTTGAAAAAATAGAATTAACATCTTGGTTTGATAATTTTGCTAAATCTATTCGTATTTCGGCCATTTCTACAGATTCTAAAATCTGCAAACATTTCGAAACGTTATTTTCCTGAAGTGCTACACAAATCATCGGTAATGGTTTTTAATTCATTAAACGTTATACTTTGTATTTGAGCTTTTCCAATAGTATCAAGGAGGATAAAGTGAACAGAATCGCCTTCACGTTTTTTATCGTGTTTCATTGCTTCGAGTGCTTTATCTTTATCTAATCCAGCTGTATCGATCGGAAGATTCATTTTTCTTAAAACATTACGTAATCTATCTGCTTCTGATTTTTGCATTAATCCTTTTTGAACAGATAATTCAGCAGCTACTACCATTCCAATACTAACGGCTTTACCATGAGATATTTTTGTAACTTTTTCGATAGCATGACCAAAGGTATGTCCAAAATTTAATTTTCGACGTTCACCTTTTTCTCGAGCATCGCCATTTACAACGGTCGATTTAATTAAGTTCGATTCATATACAAATTGTTCAATAACTATTGGATCTAAATTCATTGCCATTTCAACGTTTTCTTCAATATATTTAAACAAATCGTTACTAGCTATTGCACCATGTTTAACTATTTCGGCAAAACCACTTAAGACTTCATCTTTGGGTAATGTTTGCAACATCTTTGTATCGCAAATTACAAATTTTGGTAAAGCAAAAACGCCTACCATATTTTTAAACCCTTCGAAATTCACACCATTTTTTCCTCCAACACTTGCATCAACTTGAGCAAGTAGTGTTGTACTTACAAAACCAAAATCGACACCTCTCATAAAAATTGATGCAACAAATCCTGTTATATCACAAACAATTCCGCCACCAACACCTAGAACAAAACTTGTTCTATCAAGTTCCATTTCGAGCATTTTTCCAATTATTACCTTTATGGTATCGAGCGTTTTATTGTCTTCTCCAGTTCCAATTTCTATAATTGTACCTTCTGGAAAATCATGACCATATAATTTGTGAACATTTGAATCGGTAATGATTACAAGTTTTTTATTTACAGGCAAGTATTTTGTAACATTTTTTAACGATTCACCAACTAAAATCTTTGATGTTCCAATACTACTTTTAATTTCAAGTTCTTTCATTTTTTTAAATTATTATTAAGCCTCGTTATCTTTAGTTAATACCAAAGAGGCTATAACGCCTGAAGCTAGAATTACTACAATAATTCCTAGCGAAACAGGAATAGATATTTTTACAAAATGTGCGATAAGCATTTTTGCTCCTATAAAAAATAATAGTACGACTAAACTATATTTCAAATATTTAAATTTCTCCATAAAAGACGCTAACACAAAATAGAGAGAACGAAGTCCCATTATTGCGAAAACATTTGAAGTGAACACGATAAACGAATCGGTGGTAACGGCAAAAATAGCCGGGATAGAATCAATTGCAAATATTATATCTGTTGTTTCTATTACCATTAAAATAACAAATAATGGAGTTGCTACTTTTACACCATTCTTTATTGAGAAGAATTTTCCGCCATCCAACTCGTTCGAAACAGGATAAAATTTACGAATAAGTTTGACTGCGAAATTTTTATCTGCGTCAAATTCTTCTTCGCCGCCGAACAACATTTTAACTGCTGAAACTACTAATAATGCTCCAAAAACATACATTATCCATTCGAATTTATGTACTAACGATGTCCCTAAAACAATCATTAATCCACGAAAGACTAATGCCCCCATTATACCCCAAAACAAAACTCTATGTTGATATTTTAATGGAATTTTGAAATAGGCAAATAACATTGCTATTACAAAAATATTATCCATACTTAGAGATTCTTCAATGAGGTAACCTGTAAAGAATTTCAGAACGGCATCTTTCCCCGTTTTAATATCGGAAGAGCTTGTAGCAAGTCCAAGCCAGTCGTTTTTAAAAGCAAAATAAACAAAAACATTAAAAAGCATTGCCAAACCAACCCATACAGCTGTCCATGATAATGCTTCTTTAGCATTTACTTCATGATTTCCTTTATTAAAAACACCTAAATCGAGCGCTAAAAGACTAAGAATTATTACAATAAAAATTGCCCAAGCTAGAACTAACATATATACGTTTTAAATCGAATTAAAATTTTCATCAAATATCACTATTTTAAAACTTAATACAAATTTTAAATTAGTATAATATCTCAATATCTTTGATTTCGGGAACATCTTTCCTAATAGCATCGCTAATTCCATATTGGATTGTTTGATCTATATGAGAACAATCTTTGCACGCTCCGATGGGTTTTAACTGTAAAACCATATCGTCGGTAACGTCAATAACTTCTAGATCTCCACCATCGGCATGAAGAAATGGTCGAAGTATTTCGATAGCAGATTGAACTCTTGTTAAAATAGATTCCTTGTCCATTTAGTACTTTATTTGCAATTGACTTGTTCCTGGAAGTAGTTTATTTCGTTCTTCAAGTGCATTAATAACATTATCGGTAATTGATGAAAATATTTCTTGTAATAATGAATTTTCGTTTATGGAAACTGGTTCACCTTCGTCGCCACCTTCTCTAATCTTTTGTACAATTGGCACTTGTCCTAACAAACGTATATTATTTTCCTTCGCCAATTTTTCGCCACCACCTTTACCAAAAATATAATATTTATTTTGAGGTAATTCGGCAGGTGTAAACCACGACATATTCTCTACCAATCCAAGAATTGGAACATTAATATTTTCTTTCCTAAACAAATCGATTCCTCGAACGGCATCGATAATTGCTACATCTTGTGGCGTTGTAACTATAACAGCACCCGTTAATGGTAAGGTTTGTAATATCGTTAAATGTATATCGCTCGTTCCAGGAGGCGTATCGAAAAGCAAAATATCTAGTTCGCCCCAATCGGCATCGTTAATTAATTGTTTCAATGCTCCACTTGCCATTGGTCCACGCCAAGCAAGAGACTCATCTGCTTTAACAAAAAATCCAATTGATAAAATTTTAACACCAAACTTTTCGATTGGAATTATAATATGTTTGTCGTTTACAACTTTCGAATTTGGAACATTTCGTTCTATTCCAAACATTTTTGGAACAGATGGTCCGAAGATATCGGCATCGATTAAACCTACTTTATACCCTTTTTGAGCTAACGAGACAGCAAGATTTGCTGTAATTGTAGATTTTCCAACGCCACCTTTTCCAGAAGCAACAGCAATAATATTTTTAACTAAACCAATTCCACCTTGATCGGCATTTGGTAATTGATTTTCGTATGTAACTTCAACCGTAAATGAAGAATCGACTAATTTGAGAATCGCATGACGAACGGTATCGGCAATAGCTGTATGAAATTTCGATTCTTCGTGAAGGGTAAGTATAACAATTGAGATTTTAGTATTAGTAATCGTTATTTCTTTTATTTTACCTTGACTAACGATATCGATTTTTGAACCTGGAAATGTAACTTTCTTTAACGATTCTATTATTTGGTCTTTTGTAATCTGCATTTTCAAAATATTTAAAGATGAAAAAGTTTGACGATAGCTATATAAAAATACTTTCGGAATTAATTACTTTTTACATCAATACAAAGGTAGATATTTTATAGCTATTTTGTAAATTTCAAAAATTATTTACAAATCTTGTTTTTATAGTTTAAAAAAGCCTATGATTTTAGATACACTTACAAATTTATCGTTATATACTGCTTGTCATCCACAATTCCATGATGTTTTGACATATATTAATCAAAACGATTTGCAAAATATACCAAATGGAAAACATTCAATCAATGAAAAAGGGGCCTTTGTTTCGGTAAACGAATACGAAACAAAAGAATTAGCCGATTGTTTTATTGAAAGTCATCGAAAATACATCGACATTCAAATGATTACAAAAGGTGAAGAATTAATTGGTTATTGTCCGATTTCAGACTGTATTGCACTACCCTATGATATTGAAAAAGATTTCCAAAAGCTCGAAGGATCGGTTTCATTCTTTTCATTTAAACCCGAAATGTTTGCGATTTTTTTCCCGCAAGATGGTCATATGCCTTGTGTGCAAAAAGACAACAAATCTTCGTTGGTTAAAAAAATAGTTTTTAAAATACCTGTTTAGAATCGATTTAAAATTAAAAGAGACGTTGCGGGCAACGTCTCTACGAAAGGAATTTTTATATCTTTTTAGCAAATTCTAATTATATAATAATTTTTCTTGCCTTTTTGAACAAGCATATATTCGTCTTTAATTAGAAATGATGAATCAATAATCGATTGTTGACTTTCGATTTTAGTTTTATTAATACTTAATCCGCCACCATCAATCATTCTGCGAGTTTCGCTCTTATTTTCAAAAACTTTCGTTTCGGTTGCTAATAGTTCTACAACATTAATTCCCGAAGAAATCATTGACATTGGGATATCGAACATTGGAACTCCTTCAAAAACAGAAAGGAATGTTTCTTTATCGAGTTTTGCCAACGACTCTGCCGTACCTTTCCCAAATAGAATTTGTGATGCATCGACAGCTGCATTGTAATCATCTTCGGAATGACACATAATTGTAACCTCGCGAGCTAACACTTTTTGTAACTCACGTGCATGAGGAGCTTCGCGATGTGCAACGATTAAACCATCGATTTCTTCTTTTGGAAGCATGGTAAATATTTTGATGTAACGTTCAGCATCTTCATCACTAACATTTAGCCAAAATTGATAGAATTTATATGGTGATGTTAATTTAGGATCGAGCCAAACATTTCCACTTTCGGTTTTTCCAAATTTAGTTCCGTCGGATTTTGTAATTAAAGGACAAGTTAATGCAAATGCTTCGCCAGCTTCTTTTCTGCGAATAAGTTCTGTTCCAGTAGTAATATTTCCCCATTGATCGGAACCACCCATTTGTAGTTTGCAATTTTTATGTTTGTACAAATACAAATAATCGTATCCTTGCAAAAGTTGATATGAAAATTCGCAAAACGACATTCCCGATTTCGATTCTTCACCTAATCGTTTTTTTACACTGTCTTTTGCCATCATATAGTTAACTGGAATATGCTTTCCAATATCACGAATAAACTCCAGAAATGAGAAATTTTTCATCCAATCGTAATTATTCACCAATTCAGCAGCATTAGCACTCGATGCATTAAAATCTAAAAATTTAGATAATTGTGCTTTTAAACAATTTACATTATGAGTTAATGTTTCTTCATTCAGTAAATTACGTTCTTGCGATTTTCCAGATGGATCGCCAATCATTCCAGTTGCTCCACCAACTAGTGCAATTGGTCTATGTCCAGCACGTTGTAAATGACGCAACATCATTACACTTACCAAGTGTCCAATATGTAGAGAATCGGCTGTAGGGTCTATACCAACATATGCCGTTGTCATTTCTTTTAATAATTGCTCTTCTGTTCCAGGCATGATATCGTGTATCATTCCTCTCCAACGTAATTCTTCAACTAAGTTCATAAGTTTTGTATTTTCTGCAAAGATATTTGTTTTACTATTAATTCCAATAAACAGAAAAGCCGACTTTTAGGGTCGGCTTTTCATATTTAATATTCGTGCTTTCTTTTATCTCAACAGCAGCACATTTCCCATAGTTTTTTTCTTATTACTTGTACTCGACGCTTGTCCTTCCCAAGCAGTACCATCGGCGAACGTAGCTTCGATTTTCCAGATGTAAGAGTCCATTTTAG